>ERZ869936.96-NODE-96-length-117196-cov-7.976490_pt1 | contig 117196 bp, 100 predicted proteins | sample MGYA00520876_ERZ869936 | MGnify/ENA primary metagenome ERZ869936 (study PRJEB32218, sample SAMN09650985) | biofilter metagenome | isolation source: enrty point of leading RO module | place: Saudi Arabia: Thuwal, RO plant located on Red Sea | collected 2016-02-17 ...
TGATCGAGCCCTGCTTGATCACGCTGTAGATGTAGTACCCCCAGGGGTCGTTATCGAGCAGGCAGTACACCGGCAGCTTGTACTCGTGGTGCAGGCGGCTGAGGATGCGGCGCACGCCGCGCGGCGGCTGGCCGTTGCCGTGCGTCAGGATGCAGTTGTGCTTCTGCCAGAACTTGTCTTCGGCGAATCGACGCCAGACCGTGTCCTTTTCGACGTGCAGGATGAACTTGGCCGTGCACTTCTTGAACTCGATCACGTCGTTCTCGACGATCGAGGGAATGCTGTAGCCGGCCGAGCCCATGCGTGCGCAGTCGATTTCGTCGCCCGTGGCGTGGTCGAACAGCACCAGCGGCCCCGCCAGGTTGCCGCGGTTCGAGGCGTACAGGTGCAGCTCTTCGCGGAGGCTGTTGAGCCCGACTTCGACGTCCTCAATGACCGGATCGCACTCACCCTGATCGACGAAAGTCGGTTCCTTCGTGCCCTCGACGTCCCGTTTCAACTTGTAGTACAGACCTCGCAAGCTGAGCGTCTTGCCTTGTTCGATTAATTGCTTGCAGCCGCTGGCCACCAGCACGGTCTGCATGTAGCTCTTGGCCTGCGACAGGTTGAACAGCTCGCGGCGGTTCTTGTTCGAGCCCATTTCGATCCGACGCCGCGTCTTGTTGTAGCGCACGTTGGACAGCGCCCGGGTGGGGATCTCCAGGTAGGGATCGCGCTTCTTCTGTGCGTCGTTGACGATGCGGTCGGCCAACCCCAGCAGGTCGCGCAGCGTTTTCTTGTCGCGGTCGGTGAGCACGACTTTTTCGGTGTCGGCCTTTTTCTTGTCGGACGCTTTACGAGGTCGCTTGGCCATTTTTCGTTTCCGGGTTGCGGATGCCCACTTCGGCAGGTTCGTTGACGATCAGAACGCTGGGGTCTTCTTCCAATTCGGCTTCGATGACCTGGCCGCGCTCGTCGAGCCTCATATCGGCCGTGGCGGTCTTCTTCTTGGCCACCAGCATCAACTGGTCGTACAGTTTCTTGCGGTCGGTCTTGTTGATATCGCTGACGGCCGAAGCCACTTCGCCCAGGTAGCGGAGGAAGATGTTGCGGCGTTCGCCTTCCTGTTTGACTTTCATCCGCCGCCGCAGGTACATGCCCAGCTTGCGGCCGGCCGATTGCAGCGCGAGGCGCAGCTCCTTTTGAATTTCCGGATAGCCGGCGACCGCCTCCTTCGATTCGCTGGTGAAGGGAACCCACACGCTGGCCATGTGCACCATGATCGTCACCGGCCCGCTGGGAAGCTGGCCGCGCGATTGGGTCAGGCCGTAGGAGCGCCAGTTGGTGCTCATCACCGATTGGGTGATCGCACAGGCGGCGTGCTGGAACTGCAGTGGCACGCGGTTGGCATAGCGCAGCACGTTCATCGTCTGGCCCGCCTCGAGGTTCACCGACGTCATCGCCTCGTGCAGCCGCTTGATCTCCGCCGGCTTCAGCTTGCTGGGCGAGGTGCGCGAGCCGAAACCGGCCGCCTTGATAATCTGGTCGGCCGCATCGGTGCCCAGCCCGTAGAACGTGGTCGTCAAGAACTGCCGTAGCGTGCGTGCGTCGCACTCGGCCAGCAGATCGCGCAGCACTTCCAGCGGCACGCGATTGGCGCCGGTCGTGCCACCGTAGGCCAGAGCGACCTCGATCTGAAATGGGTTGCCGCGATACACGGCCGGCGGCCGCGTGGCCGCCACGTAGAACTCACCCGGCACGACCTGGTGCAGTCCCTTGAGTAACAGCTCCTCGCCGATCGGCGAAATGCAGTCGGTCGAGGGGGACGAGATCTTCGTCTCCTGCAGCGCGTGAAACAGCTTGTCGGCTTCGCCGCGGCCGATTTTTTGCGTGCTGGCACGGGGCTTCAGTCCGGCCGTCTGGCACACGCGGCTGGCCACGCCCGAACTGACCCGGCTGAAGCTCGAGGTCAAGAACTGCGAGAGCGTCATCCCCCGGGCGTCGGCCAGCATCGTCATCAGCATGCCCAACTCGATGCCGTAGGGATGCGGCTTGATCTCCTTGGGCTCTTTGGGCAGTTGATCGGTCGAGCGCTCGTAGAGCTTCTCGTTGGCCGGGTCCGAGCCGCTTTCCGGATCGAGGTAGTGGATCGTGACGTGCGGGTTGGCGATCGCGGTTTGTTCCAGATACTCGTCGACGCTGCCGCGGCCGCGAACGAACTTGCCCTCCAGCTCGATCGTGACCCGGGTGCCGTGCTGCACTTCGACCCACTCGATGCCGTGTTTTTCGATGTACTTCCAGCCGGCTTCGCCGGGCGGAATGTCGACCCCTTCGCCGCGCCCGTTGAGAATCTCGGGCAGGTTCTTCTTGGTGTCGATCTTGATCTCGTAGTAGTGGGCCGGCTTGCGGGCCGAGGTCTTCGAGGCAATCTTCACCGGCTTGCCCGTGGTGAGCACGCCGTACATGCCCGCGGCGCTGATGCCGATGCCCTGCTGGCCGCGGCTCATCCGCAGGCGGTGGAACTTCGAGCCGTAGAGCAGCTTGCCGAAGATCAGCGGAATCTGCTTCTTGAGGATGCCGGGGCCGTTGTCCTGGATGCCGACCTTGAAGCGGTTGGCTCCGGTTTGCTCGACGTGTACCCAGATCTCGGGCACGATCCCCGCCTCTTCACAGGCGTCGAGCGAGTTGTCGACCGCCTCCTTGATGGTGGTCAGCAGGGCCTTGCGGGGATTGTCGAAGCCGAGCAGGTGGCGGTTCTTGGCAAAGAACTCGCTGACCGAGATATCGCGCTGGCTGGCGGCCATCGACTGCGCGGTGGCCCGGCGGCGCTTGGAAGCGTGTCCGTTGCTGGCGGTGGTTGCGCCGGTGTCGCCGGCCGCGTCGGAGGCTGTCCGGCCGCGCGCGTGTTGACCGTTCTTGCTGGGTTGCCTGGGCATTGGGGTTCAAATCATCCGAGTTGGCAAAGCCTGCGGGGAGGTCCGACGGCTGGGGGGTGCGGTGGGTTCGCCCCGTCGGCTGTCCTGTCGAGGCTCGTCCATCCGTGAGGGCCTGCGTGGAAGGGAATTCCGTCTGTGCCGAATATACCGATTATACGCAGCCGAGTCAGCCGCAGTCGCACCCGTAGGCACGGCAAAACAGGTCTAATTGCGACATCCCACCCACAAAGACTCACTCGCAGAAGCGGCGCCGGCCGAGATTTCTTGTGGGGGCCGATTCCGGAGACAAGCCGGGGTCACGAAGGCCCCTCACGCGACCCAACCCGTCCCCACTCCTGCCCGTGACAGCACGGCGCCTCTCGGTTGCCGCGGCTGCCAATTACCAGCGGGCGAAGAGTGCTTCGCATACGTCCCTTCTCAAGGAGGAATCCGAAGATGGTCTGTTCCAAGTTGCGCGCGACGTTGGCCGTGGCGGCCTTGGCCTGCCTGTTCGGCCTGGTCGGGAGTACGACGGCCGAGGCCTCGCATCCCGACATCTTCAACAACTACTACAACGGCCCCACGATCTACGGCCAAGGCACGCCGGCGCAGTTGTATATCTCGCCGCGTCCGACGCCTCCGCTGGTGGGCCACACCTGGATCACCTATCCGCCGCTGAACCCGCACGAGTTCATGTACCACCACCACCGCAAGTACTACAAGTACTACCGCAACGGCGGCTTCACGACCTCGTGCGTCCGCTACTACACGTGGTAAACGCCTACCCGGTCAATGAACGACGCGCTGGGCGGGTTCCCACCTTTCAGCCCGCCCGCGCCCGATGAAACCGTTGCTCCTCCTCCAGGCGTCCGGCCACCTCCGACATCCCGGTGGCCGGGCGCTCATGCCACCCCACCCCACCTGCAAGGATTCCCGCCATGAAACTTCGCACCCTCCTGGTGCCGGCCCTGGCGGCCGCTGCGCTGGCAGCGACCACGATGGCGGCCAGCGCGTTCGACGAAACGCACCACGGCCACAACGCCCGCTACCGCGCGGCACTGCGGCCCTGGCACGGCCGCTACTACAACGTTCAGTACGGCCAGGCCGTGTCGGTGGTCGTGCCTCCCACGGCCGAGCTCACGACCGACTACGGCTGGGGCTCGGTCTCGTCGCGCATGACGCGCATCGACCACCAGTTCCAACGCCCCTGGCCGGGCCCCCCGGGCGCCGGTTGGCGGCCCTACGGCTTCATGCCCACCCCGGGCTGGCCCAGCGACACGCGGCAGTTCGGCTACTACTACATCCGCGGCCCGTGGTAACGGGCGTCTAGCGGTTGCGATCGATTTCGCGCAGCAGCGCCTCGAACTGCCGGCGAAAGTCCTCGGTGCCGAAGTTCGGATAGCGCGCGGCCACGTGATCGATCGTTTGCCGCGCATCGGTGGCCTGGCCCAGGTCGATTTGCGTGCGGGCCAGGGCCCGAAGCGCGCGGAACCAACGCGCCGTTCCCGGCCGGCTCCGCTTGGCGACCTCGGCCCACTTTTGCACGGCGGCCTGCCGATCGGCCGTGTTGCCCTGCATCAGCAGCCGAGCCATCAGCTCGTGCGTCTGGCCGTCGCGCGGAAACTCGCGTGCCAAAGCTTGCGCCGCTTCGAGCGCCTCGGGCCGGTGCCCTGTTTCGGCCAGGGTCTCGATGTGCCGACGGCGCACCGCGCGCAGCGTGTCGCCGTCGAACCGCCCCGGGTTTTCCAGCACCTGGGCCTCGGTCGACAGTTCCAACTCGGCCAGCCGCGTGGCGGCGTCGCCCGTCGCGCGGCGGCGCACTGCCGTCAGCGTGTCGAGCAGCGCCGCGACTTGGTCGTTGCCGGCGGCGAGCACTTCTTCGAGCGACTCGTCGGCCTGCCCCCCCTTGCCCTGGGCCGCAAGCGCCGGTACGAGCAACACGTGGGCCTCGAGCTTCCACTCGGTCGGCGCCGCGGCGTCGTGCTCGAGCGCCCCGCGCACGAGCCGTTCGGCCGGTAGCGCGCCGTTGGGAATCTCCTTGAGCCAGATGCGGGCCGCGGCCAGCACGGCGGCTCGGCTGGCCGGCGTCGGTTGGGGCGAGGCCTCCGCGGTGCCGATGATCCGCTCGAGCTGGTCGAGCGCGCGCTGGGCCAGTTGCGCTCCGGACTCTCCACTTTCGTGCAACTGGTCGAGCCAGGCTTCGTAGCTGCGTCCCAAGGCCGCCACGGCTTCCTCGTATTGAGGATCGCCGGGCTGCACTTGTCCCAGCATCCCCACGGCGGTCTGCCAGTCGCCACGATGTTCGGCCAGCCGCCCCAACCGGCCGAGGGCCTGCGAGGCGGTTTCCCCATCGGGCCATTGCTCGAGATGCTCGTGCAGTAATTGCTCGTACTCGCTCAGATCGGGCGGGTGCTGGGCCCTTGCGAGTTGGCCGGCACAGTACACGGCCAACAGGTGGGCTTCCGCCGCGCGTGGATCCTTCGGCGTGGAAAACGCCGCCGCGCGGTAGCGCTCGAGCGCCTTTCGATAGGCGCCGCGCTCCTTTTCAATGGCCGCGGCGGCCAGGGCCCAGGAGAACGCGTCGTCGATGTGATTGACGGCTTCTGCCTCGTCCGAGGCCTGTTCGAACGCGGCCACGGCCTCGTCGAGCTGACCGGCGCGATAGTAGCCGGCCGCCGCAAAGGCCAGCGTTTCGGCCGACTTGGGGCCCTCCGCCCCGGCAATCGCCCGTGCCAACCGGGCTTCGGCCCGCCGCATCCAGTAAGGACCGTATTGCTTGCCGATCGCGCGCACCTGGTCGACCGCGCGTTTTTGCCAGGCCGCTGCGCGGTCGTCGTTTTGCCGCTTGGCGTCGTATTGCCAGGCCGCCACCAGGGCTTCGAGCCGCGCGTATTCGGCTTCGGCCGAGGTGGGTTGCTGCGTGCCGGCCTCGGCAAGCGCTTCGTCGAGCCGCCCGCGCGCAAGCGCCAGTTGAATCCGCTCGGCTCGCACGCGCCCGGCCAGTGCCGGCGGCAGGCCCTGCTTGGTGAGTGTTGCCAGCCGCTTTTCGGCGCCGGGACACTCGCCCAGCAGCCGCAACCGCGCGACATCTTCCAGCGCCGCCGACCAGGTCAGCGCCGAGCGCACGTCCCCCAACAGCACCTCCGAAAGCGCCTCGCCCGCCTGGGTCAGCGAGTTGATTCGATCGGCGCTGCCGGGCGGATAGCACAGCGCCTGCTCGCGCAATGCCTGAGCTAATTCGTACCGGACGTGGGATTGAAGCGATTGCAATTCGGCTTGCGTGAAATCGGCGTCGCTGGCAGCCGGTCGTACGCGGCGCCGCAGGTCGTCGGCCACCGTGCGCTCGATCTGCCGAAGCGCCGCGATCGCCGCGCGAAGCGTCGCCCGCGGTTCATCGAGCGCCGCCGGATCGTTCAAGCCTTCGACGGCCACGCGCTGGGACTCGCCGTGGGCCGCTTGCGCGAGCGCCGCCTGCAGACGGACCAGCACCAGACGCGGGTAGCCGGGATGCTCCGCAACGAAACCTGCGGGGATCTGCACGGCCTGCCGCCAAAGATCGGCGGCCTGCTCGAGCGGCAGCAGCCGGGCGTGTTCGGCCAGCGTCCGCGAGTACTCGATCGTAAGCGTGGCCCGTTCGGCTTCCGAGAGCTCGCGGTCGGCCAGCCGCTGCCGGCAAAGCTGCTCGGCCACGGCGTACTTCCCCCGCGCTCGCAGTTGTTCGAGCTGCTGGCGCGCCGACGCTGGGTCGGCGATCGCCAGGCTCGAGCAAGCCAGGCCGAGGGCCGCGGCGGCAATGAGGATCAGTAGCCGTTGCATCGAATCCGGGACATTATTGGACCGGGCGGGCCGCAAGACGGGCGACTCTCGTATTCATTGTCGCGCGCGGCCGCGTTCCAGGCCAGTCGCGCGTGAAGCTCCGAGCGGCTCGCCCGTGCCTAAGCAAGTGTAGGCCGTACGCTCAGACGCCGTCGCAAAGGGCGAGAGTGCCAGATGCATCGCGCCGATGGGCCGCCTAGCGGCCGCGTGGCAGCCGCGCGACGTCGACATAGACGTACTGGCCCCCGTTCTGGCGCGCCAGCCGGACCAGAAAGTTGTCGCGCGGGGCGCTGGCTTGCGTGCCGAACTCGATCGTGTTGATTGCCGTCCCCTCGTTCATCTGCGCGATCTGGGCCAACTCGGCGGGCGTCAACTGCGGCTCGTCGGCATCGGTCAGGAAGAAGATCACGTCGGGATTCATTCGCAGCGCCTGGGCCAACGCGTCGAGGTGCCGCGTGGCACCGCTGGCCGTGATGCTGCCGACGAATCGCCGGGCCAGGTTTTTGCTTTGCTCGGTGCCGAACACCAGCCGGCCGCGATTGCCGCTGGGGCTGAAGATACGCGGCTGCTCGTTGTAGAAGATGATTTGAAACTGGTGCGTGCTGCCCAGGTCTTTGAGGCTGGCGATCAGCTCGCTTTTGGCCGCGGCCAACGGGGCGCCGCCGTGACCGTCCATGCTGCCGGAGCGGTCGAACACGTACACGAACTTGTGCCCCTCGCCTTGAATGCCGAACACGCCGGTCAGGGCCTGGCCGCCCTGCACCCGATTGGGCGGCGGCGGCTCGCTGGTCAACTGGTCGGCCGCGGCGATGCCCGACTCCACCCCCGGCTCGCCGATTTCGGAGCCCGAGGCCGGCAGCACGCCGCTCTCGCTCACCGCGGGTTCCTCGTTCAGCAGCGCGCTCAAGGCCGGGCTACCGCCCCGCGGACGCGGGTCCTGCTCGGCAAACAACAGCGGCTCGTCGTCCTCGAAGTAGCCTTCGGCGGGCGGCTCGTCGAGCCGAATCGAGGGGGCCTCGTCCTGGTCGGACGACGAGGAGAGAAACGAAGCCTCGAGCGAAATCCCTGATGCCGCGGGTGCGTTTTGCGTGGCCCGATTCCACGACAGCACGAGCACCACGCACAGCAGGGCGTGCAGCGTGGAAGAGAAAAACCAGGGGAAAACGGCGCTCCCCAAGCCTCGCACGCGCGGGTAGCTCGGCTCGGCGGTCGCGGGTGCCATTGCGACAGAGACTCCGCTTGTGGCGCAAGCGCCGGTGAGAAGAGGGGCTGGGGCGAAAAAGCCTCGAAATTCTAGGGCCGCGCCGAAATCGAGTCAACGCGAGCCCCCACGCGCCGGCAGCCGCCTGGCGGAGGAGATTTCGCCTGCCGGAGAATCGTTTACAGTCGATTTCAACGCTGTTTATAATACCTGCTACGCCCGGCGCCCGCGCTCGGGCCGACACTCGTCCTCATTCGACCGGCGGTTGACCCCCACGACGCGCTTGTCGAAGCCCCAACAGCGAAACACGCTGCGAAAAGGCACGCTGTGAAAGGCACCGTGGTTTCTTCTCGGGTCAACCATTCATCGCTGGCGGCGCCGTATCGTGCCAGGCACGCGGCGGCGTCTTCCGTCAACCGTCTTCCAACCGCCCAGAGCCGCTTTCTCGATTAGGAGTGATTTCCATGTGGATTCCCAAATGGGTGCGCGATCGCAAGAAAGGCGTCGACTCGCCGTTGCCGACCCAGGTCGTCTCGAATGAGGAGATCACGCCTCGCCCCCAAACCAAGCAGCAGAAGCAGGTCGAGTACCTCATCGGCACGATGGCCGAAGAGAAAGCGAAGCGGCTGGGCATGGACCGCCGCGCGTTCATGACCAGCAGCATGGGCATGGCCACCTGCTTCCTGGCACAAAAGATGGTCTTCGGGCCGCAGGCCTGCTTTGCCGTCGACGAAATCGAGACGCTCGAGCCGGGCGCCCATGAAGAAAAGTATCCCAAGAGCGAGTACTTCATCTTCGACGTGCAGGCCCACTTCACCAACGGCGTGGCCATCGGCTTCCGCAGCATGGAGTTCGTCAAGAACATGGGCTTCGATCTGGAAGACAATCCGGATGCCTATTCGTTTCCGAACTTCGTCAAGGAGATGTTCTTCGACAGCGAAACCGCCATGCTGGTCATCTCCGGCGTGCCCGGCAAAGAAAACCAGTACGGCAAGGACGGCAAGCCGCTCGAAGGCGCCGCCCGCACGCCCGGCCTGGCCGGCAAAGTGCTGCCGAGCTGGGTGATGTCGAAGCGCAAGAAAGACATCAACGAGATGGCCGGCGGCAGCGTCCGCGCCCTGTGCCAGGGGAACTGTGCTCCCAATCACTATTGGGACATGAAGACCAACAGCCAGGACAAGGCCGCGCTGTTCGAACAGATGGAACGCGAGGTCAAGCTCTACGGCATCGACTCCTGGAAGTGGTACTGCCACACCGATCCGGGCCGCAGCGGCAACGGCTTCCAGCTCGACGACGAGAAGATGACGTATCCCTTCTACGAGAAATCGAAGGAGTTGGGCCTGAAATTCTTCAGCGTGCACAAGGGCTTTTCCTACCAGTCGCGCACGCTGGGTCACCTGGCCAACCCGAAGGACGTTGAAAAGGCGGCCCTCGACCACCCCGATCTGACCTTCGTCATTTATCACTCGGCCTTGCAGCACGGCCCCAACGAGCCGGGCTACGTCGAAGCCAACGAGTTCAACCCCGACACGGGCGACTTCACCTGGCACAACGTGCTGATGGGCATCAAGGAGCGCAATCCGCAGATCAACAACGTCTATCCGGAAATCGGTTCGTCGTTCGGCACGCTGGCCGTGGCCAACCCGTTGATGTGCCAGCACCTGATCGGCAAGAACGTCAAGATCTACGGTGCCGACCACACCATCTGGGGCACCGACTGCTTGTGGTGGGGCTCGCCGCAGTGGGCCATCGACGCCTTCAAGCGGTTCCAGATCTCCGACGAGCTGTGCGACAAGTTCGGCTACACCAAGCTCACCAAGGAAGACAAGGCCAAGATCTTTGGCTTGAACGCCGCCAAGCTGTACGGCGTCGACGCCGAGAAGCAGCGCAACACGCTGCCCAAGGACGCGCTGTCGAAGATCAAGACCGCCTACCACGAGTTCGGCGGCACGCGCGAGAACGCAGCTTACGGCTGGGTCCGCGACGACACGAACGTGTAACAACGTCACGAAAACCGAGCGCGGCGCAAGACCCCCCTGCGGCCTTGCGCCGCGTTTGCGTTGACGTGCTTCCGCGCATAGGTGCAATCCGGCATGGTTCGACCGCAAAGCAAACGCCGTCTCACGATCGCCGCGGCCGTGGGGCTGGCATGCCTGTCGGCCATCGTGGCTGCTCGCCATGCCGGGACGATGCTGGCTCTGGCAGCCGAACCGGAAGCCCCGAAAAAGCTCGACCCGGCCGCCTGGGGTAGCGATCACGTCGGACAGGGCGTGCCGGCCTACATGGAGGGCGGCGAGTGCCTGTTCTGCCATCGCAACGACGTCGGCGGCGAGTGGCAGACCGACAAGCACAACCGCACCATCCGCGACGCCCCGCGTACCGAACCGGCCATGGAGGCCCTGGCCGAGGATCCCGGGCTCAAAGACTTCGTCGACCAGGTCGAGCTACTCATGGGCGATACCCGCGCCCAGCGATTCCTCAAACGCGCCGATGCCTACGGCAAGGTCGACCTGCTTTCGCCCGTGGCCACGTTCGGTCGCGGGCGCCGGGCGCGGCTGGAAGAGACCGACAACCCGCATTGGGAGATCGACACGTTCGCTCTCGAGTGTGCCGGCTGCCACACGACGGCGGTGAATCCCGAGACGCACGCTTTCAGCACCGTGGCTTTGGATTGCTACGCCTGCCACGGCGTGGCCCCCGACGGGCACACCGAAGACGCCAAGCAGATCCTGCTGAACACCGTGCAGCCCGATTCGCCGGCCGTGGTCACCTCAATTTGCGGCAGTTGCCACATCCGCTTCGGCAAGTCGAAGTCGAGCGGCCTGCCCTACCCCAACAACTTCGTGCCGGGCGATAACCTGTTCAAGGACTTCCAAGTCGACTTCGACGTGGCCGACGACGAGACCCTCAACCCGGCCGATCGCCACGTGATGCACAACGTCCGCGAGGTAGTGGTGCGTGGCAACGAATCGATGACCTGCCTCAGTTGCCACGACGTGCACCAAGGCTCAAGCGCCAAGCACCGCGACCTGCCGGTCGTGAACTCGTGCCAACACTGCCACTCCGCCGCCACGCCCATCAAGAGCCACAAGCGCTACCAGGTCCACAGCGAGCGCTGCCAGTACTAGCCCGAAGCGCGAGCGAGGGTCGCGCTGCAACAAACGCGTCCAACGACGACCCTCGCTGGCGCTTCGGGCTGGTGTCCTTGGACGTGTGCCGTCGCCAAGAACCTACGACTGCTTGTTCGCAAACCGAAAGCGGATGTGTTCGGCCAGGACGCGGCGGTATTCTTCGATGTCGACGTCGCGCTCGCTGCAGGTGAGAAACAGCGTGCCGTCGTCGCGGAACTCGCCGTCCCACTCGATCACCTTGTCGTCGGTCCAGTGGGGCCGGTACTCCGAGAGCTTTTCGTCCGACATGCGGCTGAAGTGCGACCGCAGGTTGACGTCGGTCTCGTCCATGGCCATGCCGGCCGGCAGAATTTCGTAGTTGATATCGTCGGCTTGCGATTCGCTGTTCATCACGGGCCTCACGCGAGCGTACGGAAGAAGGGTTGCCTGAAGCCTCTATTGTAAACGCTACCTCGCGGCGGGAATACACCCGGCGAGCCCCGATTCGCGCGAGGCGACACTCGTAGCTAGCGCTCCACGCCCGCACCGTCGGCCGATGCCTGGGCGGCCACGGGCTGTTCGGGGGCCGCATCCTCCACCGGGCCAAAGCGGCGCTCGCGATACAGCTTCAGGCCGTGCACGGCGTGGTACAGGGCTCCGCACTCCAGGTCGAACTTCTGCGTCTTTTCCAGGCAGTCGACCAGGTGCAGCACCGCCCGGGTGACCCAGGGCTCCTGAATCTGCTCGTCGTCGAGCGCCACCATCAGAAACTCGAGCACGTGGCCCGAGCTGCTGATGCGGGCGTCGATTTCGGCGCTGGCCGCGGCCCGCGAAAAGTAGTTCACCGAGAAGCTGCCGTCGGGCTGCTGGTTCTCTCGGGCGCGTTTCACGGCATCTTGAATCTTGGCGTCGACCTTTTCCCAGGTGCCGTCAGGATCGTCGCCCAGCTCACCGCCCTGCTCCAGGTAGCGATCGAGCGCCACGGCCAGGGCATACATGCGGTGCGTGCCGCCGCAGGCGCTGTCGGCCAGGTTTTGTTCGGCCTCCATCCGCGCCAGGCGATCGAGCGTCCATTTCGAGCCGTCCTTAGCCGTCCACTCGGCATCGGGAGGCAGGAAGCGGGTGAAGCCCATCAGGGTCCAGGTGCCTTCCATCCCGTCGTACAGGTCCCACTGGGCTTGGGTGACCAGATCGCGCACCTGGTAGGTCTCATCGCCGACCTTGATCTCGTCGTCGGCCTCGAGACCCACCTGCGACAGGTAGCCCAGCCACTGATCTTCGTGTCCCTGGCCGGTCTTTGAGCCGGCGTCGAGCACGGCTTCCAGGCCGTGGTCGCCCTTGCGCAGTTGCCAGCCGCGAAGCGCGCCGCCGCCGAGCAGGTAGTCGATGGCCGGCACGAGCTGTCCATCGTGATAGATCTCGAAATCGCGTCCGTAGGCCAGCGCCCCGTGCACGATCTGCCAGGCGGCCTGGTCCTTGGTGTTCAGGTGACGGTTGTCGCGGGTGAAGGCGATCGCCCGATCGAGCCGCTCTTTGAGCTGCTCGTCGTCGGGCAGCGGCGTCTCGGCCACTTGCGGCTGCGGCTTGCTGCAGCCGGCGATCGTTACCAGGCCCAGACCGGCAAAAAGCGCGATTCCCACCAAGGCAAAGCGGCCAGAACCCATAACCTTCCATCTCCTGCGAAGAACTCTTGTGGGGCGACTGGCAGAGCGTGTCAGGCGCCCGGTGGGGGTGATTTTGCCGGGTATTCCGCCGCGGGCGGCCCCGCGGCAGAGACGCCCAGCCGTCGTGTTTTACGCTTTTCGGCATTTATTGGCAATGATTTGGATAAAAAACGGGGATTACGGAAGATGCGGGAAGTAATTCGGTTAGCCATGTCGGGCGGCACTCCGCAACGCCGCCCGAGTCCCGCCGCGAACCGCCCGGCTGCGTGCTCCCCGACCGATGCACTTTGCCGGTGCTTTGTGACTGTCCGCCGGACCTGCGGCGTCCATTCTTTGAGAACCCGGGGCCCCGGGTTGCGTAGAAAATAAGAGCCGAGGATCGCATAGCCGTCGACAGCGCGATTGCGTAGAGTTACGCGACGGTTGAGACGATCGTTCGAGGTGAGAAAGGAAAAAGGCAAGCGATGTACTTTTTTGATCCCTGGTACCTGCTGTACATATCCCCGGCGTTGCTCCTGGCGCTGTGGGCCCAGTTTCGCGTCAAGTCGACGTACGCCACGGCCCGCCAGCAGCCGGCGCCGTTGAGCGGGGCGGCCGCGGCGCGGCATATTCTCGATAGCGACGGGCTGACCGACGTTCAGATCGAACAGATCCCCGGCCAGTTGTCCGATCACTACGATCCACGCGATCGCGTGTTGCGCTTGAGCCCCGAAGTGTACCAGGGCCGCACGCTGGCCTCGGTCGGCATCGCCGCCCACGAAGCAGGCCATGCCCTGCAGCATGCTCACGACTACGCTCCGCTCACCGTGCGCAATGCCGCTGTGCCGGCCGCCAGTTTCGGCAGCGGCGCCGGCATGTGGATGATCATCGGCGGCATGATCTTCAGCATTGGCGCGCTGGTCTGGATCGGCATGGGCCTGTTTGCCTGTGTCGTGTTCTTCCAACTGGTGAACCTGCCGGTCGAGTTCAACGCCAGCAGCCGGGCCAAGGCGCAGTTGGTGCAACTGGGCATCGTGCCGCAGGAAGAAATGGGCTACGTCAACAGCGTGCTCAACGCCGCCGCGTGGACCTACGTGGCTGCCACACTGCAATCGGTCATGGTGCTGCTCTACTTCCTGATGCGCGCCAGCGGCGGACGCGACTAAACCAACGGCACGGATTCAACCAACGCGCGCTTCCACCAAGGTCGGCCCCTCGGGACCAACCCGGAAGCGCGCGTTTTCGGTTTTGGCCGCCCCGGCTGCCCTCCCCGCCCTTCCTTCACGCCTCACGTCTCAAGCCTCACGCCTAATCCAGTTGCGATTCCCCGCCGCGGCCGACTAAGATCGGCGATGCGTCTTCCCGTTCCCGTCCCCGCGTCCGGATTGCCCGCATGTCGAGCCCGACACCACCCGCTGAACCGAACGAATCGGTGGTCGTGTCGGCCGCTTCGGACTCGTTTGGCCCCTGGCTGGGATCGCTCGGCGGGTCGCTGGTCGTCTCCTGCTACCAGGCCGGCAAGATCGCCCTGCTCGGCTGGAACGGCAAGACGGTCTCGGTCCACTTGCGCGACTTCCCGCGGCCCATGGGGCTGGCCATCGACGGGCAACGGCTGGCCATCGGCGCGCTGGAAGAGATCATCGTCTTTCGCAACGCGCCGCAGCTTGCCGACGACGTGTTCGCCGACCAGCCGACGCGCTACGACGCCCTCTACCTGCCGCAGACGTCCTATCGCACCGGCGAAGTGGCCGTGCACGGGCTGGCCTTCGCGGGCGACGAGCTGTGGTTCGTCAACACGCGCTTCAGTTGTCTCTCGACGCTCTCGCCCGACTTCAACTTCGTGCCGCGTTGGAAGCCCCCCTTCATTTCGGATCTGGCGCCGGAGGACTATTGCCACTTGAACGGCATGGCCGTGGTCGACGGACAACCGCGGTTCGTCACCAGCCTGGGCACGACCAACGTGCCCGGTGCATGGCGCAAGGACAAAGTCACCGGCGGCGTGATCATGAGCGTGCCCGACGGGCGGATCGTCGCCAGCGGACTGTGCATGCCCCACTCGCCGCGCTGGTACGACCGACGGCTCTGGGTGCTCAACTCCGGCCACGGCCAACTGGCCTACGTCGATCCTCAATCCGGCGCCTTGCAGGTCGTTGCCACGTTGCCGGGTTATCTGCGCGGCCTGTGTTTTCAGGGGCCCTATGCCATCGTGGGCATGTGCCAAATTCGTGAGAGGCATATCTTCGGCGGCCTGCCTATCTCGTCGAAGTTTCCACAATTGCTGTGCGGCGTAGCTGTTGTTGACCTGCGCAACGGAAACACGATCGGCATGTTTCTGTTCACGTCCGGTTGCCAGGAAGTGTTCGACGTCGATTTTCTTCCCGGCGTGCAGCAACCGGCGATTCTCAACCACGATCACCCGGGCATGCGGCTGGCCTATACGGCACCCGAGGGCCACTGGTACCGCCAGGAAAAGGAAGCGACGCCCGACGCCAATGCGCCCGAGGCCGACAAGCCGCAGCCCGGCGACGCCGAGCGCGGCCACTAACCTTCCTCCGCAAGAACGCACGTCGCGCGATGGCTGCCAACCCGACCGACAACTCCGGTGCGATCGTGGCCTGCTCGATCTCCGAGTCGTTTGCCGAGTGGCTTGCCTCGGCCGGCGGCACGTTGGCGATCTCCACGTATCAAGCCGGCAAGGTGGCCCTGGTGGGTTGGAATGGGCAGCAAGTTTCGCTGCTGTTGCGCGACTTTCCCAAGCCGATGGGCATGGCGGTGCGCGACCGGCAGATGGCCCTGGCCACGCACCACGAAGTATTGCTGCTGGCCGACGCACCGCTGTTGGCTCCCGAGCTGTTCGAGCAGCAGCCGGGCCGCTACGACGCCTTGTACCTGCCCCGCGTGGCCTATCAGACGGGCGATCTCCACGTTCACGACGTGGGCTTCGGCGACGATGGCCTATGGCTTGTCAACACGCGGTTCTGCTGCCTCTCGGCACCTAGCGACGAGTTCAGCTTCGCGCCGCGTTGGAAGCCCCCCTTCGTCTCCGAGATCGTGCCCGAAGATCGCTGCCACTTGAACGGTCTGGCAATCGTCGACGGCCAGCCGCGCTACGTCACGTGTCTTGGCACAACCGACACGCCCGGCGGATGGCGGGCCGACAAGGCCACGGGCGGCGTGATCGTCAGCGTGCCCGACGGCCAGATCGTCGCCCGCGGCCTGGCCATGCCCCATTCACCCCGTTGGCACGACGGCAAACTCTGGGTCCTCAACAGCGGAGAGGGCCAACTCGTCCGCGTCGATCCGGCCCCCGGCACGCTCGAGGTCGTCTGCACGCTGCCGGGCTACTTGCGCGGGCTGTGTTTCGTCGGACCGTACGCCGTGGTGGGCATGTGCCAGATCCGCGAAGAGCACATCTTCGGCGGACTGCCGATCGGCCAGCGCTTCGAGCGGCTGCTTTGCGGCGTGGCCGTGGTCGATCTTCGCACCGGTGGCACGGTCGGCACGTTCGAGTTCACTTCGGGTTGCCATGAACTGTTCGAAGTGCAGTTCCTTCCCGGAGTGCGACAGGGCATGATCCTCAACAGCCGGCATCCCGCGGCGCGCGAAGCTTTTGCCGCGCCTGAGTTCAGCTACTGGTTGCGGCCGAGCAACGAGATACCGCTCGACGGGAGCGAATCGCGAGACCCTTGATCGCCATCACCGGCCCGGCTAGCATCGCTGGGAGAGGCTCCCTTTATTTCGCGCGTAGCGCGGCGGTTTTCTCGGCGCAGCACATGGCTGACACGGCACACAGCGAACCGGTCGACTCCGCCGACGAGGAGTATCTCGAGTATCGGCCCATGGAGCCATGGCCGATCGCGGCGTTGATCCTGGGTCTGGCTTCGGTCTCGGCGTTTATCGTGCACGTCCTGCTGCTGGTGCCGATCCTGGGCGTGTTCGCCTCCGGCGTGGCCCTGCTGCGCATCGCTCGCGAGCCAGGAAAGCCCGGCCGGTTGCTGGCGCTCGCCGGGCTGTCACTCTCGCTGTTCTGCATCGCTGGCAGCGTCAGTCGCACGATGTCGACCGAGGCCATGCTGGCCCGACAGGCTCGTCCGGTGGCCAAACGTTTCCTGGAACTGCTGCAAGCGCAGCACCCCGAAGAGGCGCTGTTGCTGCACCTGCCGCCCGACTATCGCCGGCCGGTGGACTCGGACCTGTGGGTCTTCTTCCGCAACGACATCGAAGCCCGGACCGAACTGCAGAAATTTGTCGCCAATCCGGGCGTGCGGATGCTCCTGGCGTTGGGCGACAAGGCCCGCGTGCGGTTTCTGTATACCCGAGCCGCGGACTACGACGGACGCACGGGACAGGCCGATTGCTGGTTCGCGGTGACGTTTACCGACACCGACGGCCGCAAGAAGACGCTGATCTTCACGCTGCTGATGGAACGCAAGCCCACCCAGGATGCAGACCTGAGCCCTTGGCGCGTGCGCGACTTCGCCGTAGGCCCCAAGTCGAGCTAGCCGGGCGGGCAAGCATCGGCTTGCGCCAGCCGCTCATCGGGCGTTCTCGACGGCGCGGGCTTCCTGTTCGATCCGCTGCCGCGTCGGGCCGTCGACGCGCCGGGCTGCCATGCCGTAGTAGACAGCCGCCACGGCCGGTTTGCCCGCATCGCGAGCCCGGCGTGCTTTCTGGAACAGTTCGCGGGCTTCGCTGCGCTGGGTCGCTTCGGCGTCGGCCCGGCGGCGTTGGAGTTCCGCCACGCTTTGCAGGCCCGGATCGACGGCCTCGGCTTGCTCGGGCAGCACGCTTCGGGTCGTGCCCCGCTTCCAGTTGGTGCGACGCGCCCGGGCACGCCGCAACACGTCGCGGTCGGCCTGGGCCGGGTCGTGAATCGTGGCCGTGGCCGAGGACAGCGCTGCCCGACGCTGCGCGCCGTACGCCGTGCGGCGGTTGAAGCCCAGCGAAGAGTAACGGCTGTAGAACGCCTGCCGCTCGGCCGCGAGTGGCGATCGCCCGCTGTCGGGCACCAGCACGGTCGTGTTCACGCCGAAGGTGCTGAAGTTGGGGAGCTGAATCGTGACGTTCTGCGCCGCCGCCACAGAAACTCCGGCGACCCAGAGCACCGCAATCAAACAGGTCGATCCGCGCATCGCCCTCCTCCTGAGATTCGCGTCCGGCGGCCGAGCGTGCGGCCGCGCGTGGTCGCGTGACCGTAGTGTAACGGGTTTTCACGGCCGGGGGCAAACTCGGCCGAGGGGGCCTACGCGATCAAGTCGTGCACCACGCGTCCGTGGACGTCGGTCAGGCGGAAGTCGCGGCCGGCGTAGCGGTAGGTGAACTGCTCGTGGTCGAAGCCCATCAGGTGCAGGATCGTGGCGTGCAGGTCGTGGACGTGGACTCGATTCTCGACCGCGGCGAAGCCGAACTCGTCGGTGGCTCCGTGCACGTAGCCGCCCCGCACGCCGCCGCCGGCCATCCACATCGTGTAGCCGTGATGATTGTGGTCGCGGCCGTTGATCTTGCCGGCGTTCGAGCCTTCCTTCGGCAGCTCCACCGTGGGCGTGCGTCCGAACTCACCGCCCCAAATCACCAGCGTATCCTCCAGCATGCCCCGGGCCTTCAGGTCCTTCAGCAAGGCGCCGATGGCCTGGTCGCACTGGCCGGCCAGCTTGCGGTGGTTCTGCTCGATGTCGTCGTGATTGTCCCACGGCTGGCCCTGGCCGTGCCAGACCTGCACGAACCGCACGCCCCGCTCCACCAGCCGGCGGGCGATCAGAATCTGCCGGGCCTGCGTTCCCTCGCCGTACATGTCGAGAATGTGCTTCGGCTCACGGCTGACGTCGAACGCGTCGGCCGCCTCCATCTGCATGCGGTAGGCCAGCTCGAACGATTGAATCCGCGACTCGAGCTGCACGTCGCCCGATCGCTCGGCGCGGTGCGCTTCGTTCAATTGCGCCAGCAGGTCGAGCTGGCGCCGCTGCTGTTCGAGCGAGACATACTTGTTGTCAATGTTCTCGATCAGCCGCTCGACTTCCTTGTGCTTGGTGTCGATATAGGTGCCCTGGTACACGCCGGGCAGAAAGCCGGCCTGCCAGTTCTGCGATTCTTGAATCGGATAGCCGCCGGGACACATCGAGATGAAACCCGGCAGGTTCTGATTCTCGGTGCCCAGTCCGTAGGTGAGCCACGAGCCCATGCTGGGGCGGATCAGCCGCGGCTCGCCGCAATTGGTCAACAGCAGCGACGGCTCGTGATTAGGCGAATCGCCGTGCATCGAGCGGATTACGGCGATGTCGTCGATGCACTCGGCCACGTGCGGAAAGATCTCGCTGACCTCGATGCCGCTCTGGCCGTGCTTGGTGAACTTGTACGGCGAGCGAAACGCCGCGCCGGTCTTTCGCTCGGTGCGCAGGTTGAACGGCAGCTCCTGGCCGTGCCGCTTGGTCAACTCGGGCTTGGGGTCGAACGTGTCGACGTGCGACGGTCCACCGTTCATGAACAGGTGAATCACGTGCTTCGCCCGCGGCGTGAAATGCGGCAGCTTGGGGGCGAGCGGATTGAGCGGCGTGGCGGCCTCGGACGTCGAAAGCAACTGCTCGCCGGCCATCAACTGCGCAAGCGCCAGCGATCCGAATCCCAGTCCGGTCCTGCGGAGCAACTCGCGGCGCGAAAGCATCGTCGTGCGATCACCAGGCTGCATGGTTCTTCCTCTCTAGTCCACAAACACAAACTCGTTCGACAAGAGCACCACCTGCACCAGCCGTTCCCAGGCCGACAGGCTTTGTTCGCTCTCCGCTTCCTCGCCGGCCGACGCGGCCTGGGCCTGCTCGCCGACCAAGAACGCCACGCCCAGCTCGAGCTCTTCGGCCGTCGGTTCGCGCGACAGCACGATCTGGTACAACTGCTCGACCCGGGCCGGCGGTTCCGCCTCGGCAAACTCGCGGCGAGCGGCCAACGCCGCCACCATGTCGCGCACGAATGGGCTGTTCATCATGTACAGCGCCTGCTGGGGCACCGTCGTGGTGTAGCGGCGCGGGCTGTGTGTGTCGGGGCTGGCAAAATCGAACGTGCGAAACAGGTTCGGCAGGTTCTGCCGGTCAATGCGCCCGTACAGCGTCCGCCGCGCGGGCCACGGCTGCTTGGTGATCTCCACCGCCGGCCCGCCCAGCGAGCGGTCCAACTCGCCCGAGACGGCCAGCATCGCGTCGCGCAATCCCTCAAAGTCGAGCCGCTTGCGATTCATCCGCCACAACAACCGGTTTTCCGGGTCCTTCTCGCTACACGCGGGCCGATCAGCGCTCGATTGCTGGTACGTGGCCGAAGTGAGAATCAAGCGGTGGATGCTCTTGAGCGACCAGTCGTTCTCGACCAGCGACGCGGCCAGAAAGTCGAGCAGCTCGGGATGGGTAGGCGGGTCGCTGCGCAAGCCGAAGTCGCTGGGCGTGTCCACCAGTGGCTGGCCGAAGTAGTACAGCCAGATGCGGTTGACGATCACCCGGGCCGTGAGCGGGTTGTCGGCGCTGGCGATGGCCTGGGCGAGTTCCAGCCGGCCGCTGCCGTCGGCAAAGGGCTGACGATCCTCGCCCTCCAGCAGCGAGAGAAACTGCCGCGGCACTTCTTGGCCCTGGTTGCCTGAGTTGCCGCGTACAAACACGTGCGGCGTGACCGGCTGCTCGGCGTCGGCCAGCGTCATCAGGTCGGCCGGCTCGGCCGGTTCGACCGAACTGGCGAACACGCCGTACAACGAATAGTAATCGGCGGTGGGGATCGGATCGTACTTGTGGTCGTGGCAGCGGGCGCAAGTGACGGTCAGCGCCATCGTGCCGCGCGACAGCACGTCGATCCGATCGTCGATGATGTCGTGCTGGTTGTTCAGAAAGCGGCGACCCACGGTCAAGAAGCCCATCGCCGCCAGCGGCCCGCGCTCTTCTCCCAGCGCCAGACGATCGGCCGCGATCTGCTGAATCAGGAACTGATCGTACGGCAGATCTTCGTTGAAGGCCTGCACGACCCAGTCGCGATACTTGTACGCGTTGGGATAGTTGCGGTCGGCCGTGAACACGTAGCCCTTGCTGTCGGCATAGCGGGCCACGTCGAGCCAGTGGCGGGCCCAGCGCTCGCCGAAGTGCGGCGATGCCAACAGGCGATCGAGCGCCCGATCGACGGCGTGCGAATCATTGTCCCCTGCCAGTGAGCGCACCTCGTCGATCGTCGGCGGCAGGCCCACGACGTCGTAGCTCGCGCGGCGCAAGATCGTTCGGCTCTCGGCTGTCTGCGAGGGCTCGAGCCCTTCGGCCTCCAACCGCGCCAGAATGAAATAGTCGATCGGCGACTGCGGCCATTCGGTATGCACCACCTGCGGCAGCGCCGGCATCGTCACGGGCTGGAAGGCCCAGTGCGTCTCGGCGGCCCCGGCCGTTTCGTCGACGGTGGGAATCGGCTTGTCGTCGCCTGGCCAGGGCGCGCCCATCTCGACCCACGTTTCGAGCCGCGCGATGGCATCGTCAGAGAGCTTGCCCTCGGGCGGCATCTTCGGATCTTCGAGATAGCGCACGGCCTGCACGACCAGGCTGGCGTCCGGATCGCCCGGCGTGATCGCCGTGCCGCTGGCGCTACCGGCCAGCATGGCGTTGCGCGAGTCGAGCCGCAGGCCGCCGCTGGCGTCTTCGCCGTGACACTCCAGGCAGTGGGTCGCGAACATCGGCCGGATGTGCTTCTCGAAAAACTCGATGCCCTCGGGCGAGGGTTCGCCTACCGCCGGGGCGTTCGGCTCGGCCAAAGCCGTGCGCAGACAAAGCAAGAGTGCGACCAGCGCGAGCGCCAGCAGCGTGCAGCAGCGATGTAGCGTGCGATTGGGCATGCGTAACGAGGCGGGGCGTCGTGGGGCGGGAACGTCGACGGTGGGACGGCAAGGCGATCGGGGGACCGCGGCGCCGCTCACGACATTATAATCATCTATTGTCGTGCTTGTCAGCAAGATTCAACTGCACACCCCTAGCTGTGGGAACCGCGTTGCCGACTCTCCCTGAAGCCTTGGCGCTTGCGCAACAAGCCCTTGCGGCCGGCGACCGGGCCCAGGCGGCTTCGATCTATCAGCAGATTCTCGCGGCAGTTCCCGGCGAAGGAGGCGCTTTGCACGGACTGGGGCTCATGGCTTGCCAAGCCGGAAACTTTGCCGAGGCCGAAAACCTGCTGCGGCAAGCGCTGGCTTCCCACCCCGACGATCCCGCTCTGCACAACAACTTGAATCTGGCGCTGCGGCAGTTGGGCCGCCCGGCCGAAGCCATCGCTTGTTGCCGCCGAGCGATCGAGTTGGCGCCGCACTTGCCCCAGTTGCACAACAACCTTGGCGTGGCCCTGAAAGAAACCGGCGCCTGGGCCGAGGCCGAGCAGAGCTTTGACCGCGCGCTGGCCTTGCAGCCCGGGTATGCCGACGCCCACTACAACCTGGCCAATACGCTGGTCGAAGCCGGCCGGCTCGACGAGGCTGAGCGATCGTTTCGCCGCGCGATCGAGTTGGCGCCGCGCGACTGGCAAGCGCACAACAACCTTGGCAACCTGTTGAAGCTTTGGGGTCGGCACGGCGAGGCGCTCGCCCAGTTCGATGCCGCGCTGGGTTGCAATCCCCAAGCCGCCGAGGCCCACCGCAATCGGGCCCTGCTGAAGCTGCTGCTGGGCGACTTCGCCGCCGGCTGGCCGGAATACGAATGGCGCAAACGCCTGCCCGGCTACGGCGGCACGCAGTACGCACAGCCCGAGTGGCAAGGCGAGCCGCTGGCCGGCAAGACGCTGCGAATCTGTGCCGAGCAGGGCCTGGGCGACGTGATCCAAATGGTGCGCTATGCCCCGCTGCTGGCCGAGTACGACGCCCGGGTACACCTCGAGTGTCCTCCCACGCTGCACGCGTTGCTGACCGGCGCCCCGGGCATCGACAAGCTGGTGGCCCGCGGCGACGGCGAGCCGTTCGACGCCTACGTCCCGATGTTCAGCCTGCCGACGATCCTGGGCACGACGTTGGAGACCCTTCCCGGCGGCGTGCCGTACCTGGCGGCCGAGGAACAGCGCGCGGCCACCTGGCGCCCAGAGCTGGCGGCCGAGCAAGCGCTCAAGATCGGCATCGCCTGGCAAGGCAATCGGGACTTTGCCGGCGACGCCTACCGCTCGGTGCCGCTGTCGGAGTTCGAACCGCTAGCGCGCGTGCCCGGTGCAAAACTCTTCAGTCTGCAGAAGGGACCCGGCAGCGAGCAGTTGCCGCCGCTGGCCCAGCGCCTGCATATCGTCGATTTGGCGCCGCGGCTCGACAACGACGGCCATGCGTTCGTCGACACCGCGGCGGTGATGCGGAGCCTCGACCTGGTCGTGACCTCCGATACGGCGATCGCGCATGTGGCCGGAGCGCTCGGCGTGCCGGTTTGGTTGGCGCTGCAGTACTCGCCCAACTGGCGGTGGCTGCTCGAGCGTGCCGATTGCCCCTGGTATCCAACGATGCGCTTGTTTCGCCAGCGCCACTTCGGCGCCTGGAGCGACGTATTTGCCGACATCGCCGCGGCGCTCGCGTCGCTTGACCGGTAGCGCCAGCGTGCACCGATGCTCCGAAGCGGCGTGACGACGTTTCCGCTAGGCTAGTAGTAGCCAGCCGCCTTTCGCGCTCCACCGCTTGAACGCCGATGCCTGCCATCCACGAAGTGCTCAACCAGGGTCTGCAACTGCACAAGCAAGGTGCGCTCGACCAGGCCGAGCGCTGCTACCGCCAGGTGCTCGAAGCCGACGCCCGGCACGCCGACGCCTGGCACCTGCTGGGACTGATCGCACACGCCCGCGGCGACCAGACGGCGGCGCGGGAGCAGATCGGCCGGGCGATCGCGCTCGACGGCGGGCAGCCGAGCTACCACAACCACTTGGCCGAGGTCTATCGGGCGCTAGGCGACACCGTGCAGGCTGAAGCCAGTTGCCGGCGGGCGCTGCAATTGAACGATCGGTTCGTGCTGGCCCACAACACGCTGGGCGTGGTCTACAACCAGGATCGCCGCTTTGCCGAGGCGGCCGAATGTTTTCGCCGCGCGGTCGAGCTGCAGCCCGGCTTTCCGCTCGCGCATGCGAACCTGGGCATCGCGCTGCACGGCCTGGGGCAACTCGACGAGGCAGCCGACGCCTGCCGGCAGGCGCTCGCGTTGGATTCAGCGCTAGCCACGACGCAGCTCGAGCTGGCGCGGATTCTGCTCGATCGGGGAGAAGCGGCCGAGGCGATCGAAACCGCGCGCCGGGCCGCAAGTGAGCATCCGCAAATGGCGGCGGTCCACTACACGCTGGGCGGAATGCTGCATGCGCAACAGCGGCTCGATGAGGCCGTCGCGTGCTATCGCCGCGCGCTGGATTGCAACCCGGCGCTGGCCGAGGCGCACTTCAACCTCGGCGTGCTGCTGCAGAAACGGGGCGATGCCGAGGCCGCCATCGCATGCTATCGGCAGGCGGTGCGCTGCCGGCCCGACTATGCCGAGGCGTACAGCAACCTGGGCACGCTTCACAAGTCGCGCGGCGAGCTCGATTCCGCCCGGCAGTGCTACGACAAGGCGCTCGAGTTCCGCCCCAACTTCGCCGAGGCGCTGAACAACCTGGGCAACGTGCTCAAGATCGAAGGGCGCTTGGACGAGGCGCTGATCTGCTACGAGCAGTGTCTGCGTTTCGCTCCTCAGTTCGCCCAGGCCCGCTACAACCGCGGACTGATGCGGCTGGCCGAAGGCGAGCTGGCCGCCGGTTGGGAGGACTACGAGGCCCGTTGCGGGTGTCCCGAGTTCCCCAAGCGCTCGTTCGACCGCCCGCGCTGGACCGGCGAGCCGCTGGCCGGCCGCACGCTGTTGGTCCACGCCGAGCAAGGGTTGGGCGACACGCTGCAATTCGTGCGCTACCTGCCGCTCTTGGCTGAGCGCGGCGACAACGTCGTGCTCGAAGTGCAACCGCCGCTGGTGCCGCTGCTGCGCACCGCGGGGATCGATCGCTCGGTACAACTGGTTGCCAAGGGAGAGGCGCTGCCCGAGTTCGACGTCTATCTGCCGTTGTTAAGTTTGCCTGGCGTGTTCGGCACGACGCTCGAGACGATTCCCGCGGCCGAGGGCTACCTGCGGGCTGATGCAAAGCTCGCCGAACACTGGCGCGCCGCGCTGGGCGAACGCGATGCTTTCAAGATCGGCATCGCCTGGCAAGGCAGCCCCACGCATGCCTCCGATCGTTTTCGCTCGATTCCTCTGGCAGCGTTCGCGCCCTTGGCATTCGAAGGCGTCGAGTTGGTCAGCCTGCAGAAGGGACCCGGCAACGAGCAGGTGGCGGCGCTCGACGGGAAGTTTACCGTGCGCGAGTTGGGCGCCTCGTTCGACGAGGAGCACGGGGCTTTCATGGACACCGCGGCCGTGATCAAGAACCTCGACCTCGTGGTCACTTCCGATACGGCCATCGCCCACCTGGCCGGTGCGCTGGGTGCCCCTGTGTGGCTGGCCCTGACGCTGGTGCCCGATTGGCGGTGGATGTACTGTCGCACAGACAGTCCCTGGTACCGCAGCATGCGACTGTTTCGCCAGAAACATCTGGGCGACTGGCCGGGTGTGTTCGCCGACATAGCCGCAATGCTTCGCTCAACGCTCGAAACGAAGCGTCCCCAGAATCACTAGCCCGAAGCGCGAGCGAGGGTTTTTGGATCGAGCGTCTATGTGGATGCCGCGCCGAAATATCCTCGCTTGCGCTTCGGGCTTGTATGGGGCAAGTGGTTCCAGCCGCGGAGCGCCCGCCCCTGGCTTGCCGTGAAAACTCCGCTACACTCGATGCCTGGCAATCACCGCCCGCTGGTTCGAGGAGTAATGATGCAGGCCCAGGCTCACGTGTTTCGAGTGGCGTTGACCGGCGACTTCTTTAGACGGGACGGCTCGCCGCTGTACAACGACATCGGCACCCGCGTGCTCGACGAGCAGCCGGGCATCGAATACGCAGCATTCGCCGAACACCGCCGCGAGATCGATCCCGACCAGATCGGCGGTGCCCAGGCCGTCGTCGTGCTCTCGCCGCGGGTGACGACCCACAGCCTGTCGCAGAGCGAAAACCTGCTGGCGATCTGCCGCTTCGGCGTGGGCTACGATTCGGTCGACGTGCCGGCCTGCACGGCGGCCGACGTGGCACTGATCACGGCCGTGGGCGCGGTCGATCGGTCGGTGGCCGAAGCCACGGTGGGCTGGATGCTCGCCCTGACGCATCACATCCGCACCAAGGACCTGCTGGTGCGCGAAGGTCGCTGGAACGAGCGCAGCCAGTTCATGGGACGCGAGCTGCGCGAGCGCACGTTGGGCATCGTGGGCATGGGCGGCATCGGACGCGCCGTGGTCAAGCTGCTGGCCGGTTTTGGCATGCGGCAGCCGTTGGCCTTCGATCCCTACCTCGATCCGGCCGTGGCCGCCGAGATGGGCGTACGCCTGGTGCCGCTCGACGAGTTGCTCGCAAGCGCCGACTTCGTATCCGTGCATTGCCCGCTGAACGAAACCACGCGCGGGCTGCTCGGCCGCCGCGAGTTGGGGCTGATGCGGCCCGAGGCCTACCTGATCAACACGGCCCGGGGCGGCATCATCGACGAGGACGCCCTTGCCGAAGTGCTCTCCGAGAAACGCATTGCCGGGGCGGCGCTCGATTGCTTCGTGGGCGAGCCGCTCTTGGCGCCGCCCCGCTTCGCCGAGTTCGACAACGTGCTCTTGGCTCCGCACTCCATCGCCTGGACCGACGAGATGTTTCGCGACATTGGCGAAACGATCTGCACGGCCGCGGTCGAACTGGCCCTGGGCCGCCGCCCGCGCGGCGTGGTCGACGCCGACGTGCTCGACCACCCGGGCTTCCAACAGAAGTGGCAGCGCCTGCGCTTGGGCTAGATGCGTCTCTGTCACGCATCTCTCCACTACTCGCCGCAACCGGCACGCTTTTTCAGCGCCTCTGTCGCGCGCCCGGAAGATTGTCGGCAAATGACTTGCGATTTGGTTTGGCGCAGCCAACAATCAGGGCTCTTGCGGTGGCGGATCTCTTCTCAGGCACGCGGGTTCTCCCGCGCTCAAAGGGCGGTGGCGATGGGCAAAGGTAAGATTTGGTTCGCGCTGGGCGTGTTGTTTGCGATCAACATGCTGAACTTCTACGATCGGCTGATCCTCGGCGCCGTGGGCGAAAAGATTCGCGAAGAGTGGAAGCTCGACGACTGGCAGCTCGGCGTGCTGGGCACCGCGTTCATTCTGCTTTACGCGGCCATCGGCGTTCCCTTGGGACGTTGGGCCGATCGCGGGAACCGCTCGCGCATTCTCACCGGCGGCGTCACCGTGTGGAGCGTGCTCACCGCCGCCTCGGGCCTTTCGCAGAACATCTTGCAGATGGGCGCGCTGCGGATGGCCGTGGGCGTGGGCGAAGCCACCTGTGCGCCGGCGTCCAACTCGCTCATCGGCGACCTGTTTCCCGCGCGCACCCGGGCCCGGGCCCTTTCGGTGTTCATGCTCGGTTTGCCGATCGGCAACGCGCTATGTTTTTTGGTCAGCGGTTACCTGGCCTATCACTACGGCTGGCGTTCGGCGTTTTATGTAGCGCTGGTGCCGGGGCTGCTGTGCGCGATGGGCGCTTGGATGATCAAGGAGCCCGAGCGCGGTGCGACCGAAACGACGAAGATCGGAAGCCGGCGGCGGCCGGGCAACCCCTACTGGCTGGTGCTCTCCACGCCGACCATGCTGTGGATCATCATTTCCGGCGCGCTGCACAACTACAACATGTACACCATCGGCGGCTTCCTTTCGCCGTACACGATGCGCGTGCACGAGACGACCGTCGAGACGGCCGGCTACATGTCGATGGCCGTCTACGGACTGGCCGGCATTCCGGGCATGATCCTGGGAGGCATGCTGGGCGACTTCGTCATCCGCCGCTGGCGCAGCGGTCGTATGTTGCTGGCCGCGGTGGCCATCAGCATCGCCGTGCCGTCGTTTTACTTTGCCCTCGGGCAGTCCGACCGCTTCGCCTTCGGGCTGATGTTCGGCTTCGGCTGCATGCTGCTGTACATGTACTACGGCACGGTCTACGCCACGATCCAGGACGTGATCGAACCGTCGTTGCGAGCCACGGCCATGGCGCTTTACTTTTGTGCCATGTACGCCCTTGGCGGTGCACTGGGTCCGATCGGAACCGGCCTGCTGAGCGACTACTTCGCGCAGCGGGCGGCAGTCTCCGCGGGCGTCGAGTTCGAAGGCCTCTCGGACGACGCGAGGGCCGAGGCCCTCGAGCCCTACCGCGCGGTGGGCATCGGCAGAGCCATGTACGCCTTGCCGATCATTTGCGCCGCCCTGGCCGTGAGCCTGTTCGCCGGAGCCTCGACGGTCAAGAAGGACGTCGACCGGCTGCACGCCTGGATGCACGAAGCCGCACAGGCCGAAGCGGCCTCCGGCGAGCCCGAAAGGGTATCCACTTAGCAACGCTCGCGCCAGAGGTGCGCGCTACTCGGCTGGCTGCTGCTGCGTGATGCAGTGAAACGCCCCCAGCCCCCACACCAGGTCGATCGCTTCGATGCCGCGAATCTGCCGGCCGGGGAACAGCCGCCCGAGCGTCGCAAGTGCCACCGCGTCGGCCGGATCGTCGAACGTGGGCACGATCACCACCCCGTTGGCGATGTAGAAGTTCATGTAGCAGGCCGGCAGCCGGGTGTCGTCGAAGTAGCGGGCTTTCGGCATCGGGATCGGCACGACCTCCAGCGGCCGGCCCGCGGCGTCGCGCAGCGTTTGCAGGCGGCGAAAGTTCTCGGCCAGCGGCTCGTGGTTCGCGTCCTGCGGATCGTCCTCCAGGGCGGCCACTACAGTGGTCGGCGAGACGAACCGGGCCAACTCGTCGATGTGGCCGTCGGTGTCGTCCCCTTCGATGCCGCCGCCGATCCACAGCACCTTCTTCGCGCAGGCATAGTCGACCAGGTAGCGCTCGACGTCTTCCTTCGTGAGTGTCGGATTGCGATTCGGATTCAACAGGCAGGGCTCGGTCGTCAGGATTGTCCCTTCGCCGTTGTTCTCGAGTGCCCCGCCTTCCATCACAATGCCCGGCGTGAACACGCGGCGGCCCGTGAGCGCCGCCACTTGTTCGGGCACGGCGTTGTCGAGATCGTAGGGTGGATACTTGCCGCCCCAGGCGTTGTATTCCCAATTCACCAGCGCCGGCTCGAGGCCCGGCCGCCCGGCCAGGAACATCGGCCCGTGATCGCGGGCCCAGACGTCGTTGGTGGGAATGTCGTGCAGCGTGACGCCCGGTGTATCGCCGACCAGTTCGCGGGCCTGGGCCATCACGCTCTCGCCGCCGGCGCAAATGTGTACCGGTTCGAACTCGGCCAGCGTGCGCACCAGCTTTTGCCACACGGCGGGGATGGGCTCGAACTTGCCCGGCCAGGTCTCCAGCTTGTGCGGCCAGGCCAGCCAGGTGGCGGCGTGCGGCTCCCACTCGGCCGGCAGACGGTATCCAAGCGCGGCGGGGGTTTGCAAATCCATGTGCGGAGGGTGCGAGAAGCGCTCGTGCGGGCCGCGGCCGTCAGTCCTCTTCCGGCGGCTGGCCGATGGCGCGCAGGTAGCCGGCCAGGCGCGATTGCAAATCGATCAGGTTCTGCCACTGCCGCACGTCCAGCGTCACGTGCTCGTCGTCGGGCTGCACCTTAACGGTGTTCAGCAGCTCGCGAATGCGAATGTGCAGGTACTCGATCAGCTCGCACAACTGGGCCGCCTGGCCGGGGCTCATCCGCTCGGGCAGCTCGGGGGGCAAAAGCGTGTGCAGCGTGCTCTGCACGTCGGGGTCGGCGCTCCAGTTGAGCTCGAATTCGAGCGAGGGGCCCGACAGCCCCGCCCCGGACTCGACCGTGCCGGTGCTGGCGGCTTCGTCCCGCAGGGCGGCCAGCCGCTGGGCGATCTGCTCCCGCGAGCCGAACAACAGCACCGAGCGGCCCAGGCTGATCACGTCGCCGTAGCGAAGGATCCTCAGTTGGATGTCCTCGCCGTTGACCTTGGTGCCGTTGGTGCTCTCCAGATCCGTGATGACGACCTTGTCCTGGTCTTCCTGGATCTTGACGTGAAAGCGGCTCACGCGCTCGTCGTTTAGCTGCAGCGAGTTGCCTTCCTCGCGGCCGATGGTCACGGGGGTCGGCAAGTCTTCGTACACCTTCCCGCGATCGGCGCCGTCGAGGACGCGAAGTGTGATCTGCGCCATGGATGCCTTGCTCGCAGAAGGGAATACGCCGGCCGCGGCCACACCACGACGACACTAGCGCTTATAGCATCGAATCGGCGAAGGCTCAAGTCGCATGCGCGCAGCCTGCACGCATCTCGCGGGCAGAGGCCCGCTCGGCGTCGAAAATCGGCCCGATTGCGAGTCGATTGCCGTTTGTTCGGGCGCGCCTCAGGTGGCGATGCCCACGGGAAACGCCTCGGAGACGGTCGTGGCGATCAAGATGTAGACCGGAATTCCGATCGTCACGTTGTAGGTGAAGGTCAGCCCCAGCGACGCCGCTAACGGCAGCGTGGGACTGGCCTCGGGGATTGCCAACCGCTGCACGGCGGGCACCGCGATGTACGAGGCCGCCCCGCACAACACGGCGAACAGGGCATACGTGCCGATGTCGAACGGCGTGCCCAGAAACATGCTGTACAGGTGCGTGATCAGGATACCGATCGTGGCAAACACGTTGGGCGCCAGGACCGCGAAGGCAATGAATCGCCACCCGGCCACGCGCAGGTCGCGCAGCCGCTTGCAGGCCGTGATGCCCATCTCGAGCAGGAACAGGCAGAGCATCGGTGGGAACAGGCTGACGAACAGCAGGTCGTCGGCGTCGGTCACCTTGTGGCCCTGCAAACGGCTGACGAAGCCGATCAGGATGCCGCCGAACAGCAGGTACAGGCCCGGATTGAGAAACACCTCGTGCAGCAGCTCGGGACTGATGATCGGGCGGCGCGGACGGTCGGTGCGGCGTACCACGGCGTGGCCATTGGCGTGCTCGCCCTCTTCGCCTTCGTCGCTGCCGTTGGGGTTGTAGTCGGGCTCATCGGGCATGTTGCCCAGCCGATCCATGCCGTGCTCGCGCAACCGCGACACCAGAAACAGCGCGACCAGGCAACCCGGGATCTCCATGATGGCCAGCATCACCGGCATGTACGCGGCGTAGGCCATGTTGGCCGCGGTCAGCACGCCCAGGCAGGTGACGAACGTACCGGCCGAGTCCGAGCCGTAGTAGCCGGCCACGGTCGCGGCGTCGACGTTGCGCAATCGCGTCACGTTGCGGAGGATGAAATAGGCCAGGCAGCCGATGGCAAAGTTCGTGAAGAAGCCGATCGCCATGTAGCCCAGCGCCTGCTGCGCGGCCGCGGCATCGAGCGTGGCCAGCTCCTCGCCGCCGTGCCAGCCGATCGAAATCAGCAGGTACATCGTCAGGCCCTGGTATAGCACGTGCGGAAACTCGAACGGCACGCGCAGAATGGGGATGAGAAACCCCATGTAAAAGAAGAGCAACAGCGGCTTGAACAGATTGTGGATAAAGTTGTCGAGAAAATCGGCCAACATCCGCAACGACTCCTTAGCTCATTTGTTAGGCGCGCAGCGCGATCGCGATTCACTCCTGGTAGCCTCTGCTCCCGCCAGGGCGAGGCGAAGTGACCTGTCGATGCCCGCTGGGGGTGTCTACAGCGTCGCGCGAATGTTCAACCGCGTGGAGTCAGTCTCTCACTCGCCGGTGGGTATCTATCGTCCAAGTATAGGTCGAGCGGGCGAAGCGCCACAGATGGTATTGGGTTACTTCTCTGTAAGCTTGATTTTGGCGGCGGCACGAACCCGCTTGGACCGCGAAAACAACGGCCGTTTACGCCGCCGGCTCCGGGCTAAATGGGTAGGCGCCGGCGAGATCGGCTTTGACGCCGTCGGCAGCCTCGCAGCGGTCGGGCCGATCCCCCCGAGCGTGCCTGCCGCGCGCATGCGGCGCGCGCGGGCGGCGTCTATTCCGTAGCGCTTTAGTGAGGCTAGGAGTCGTCGACCGTCAGGTACTTGGGCGGAACGTGCTCGGTGAGCCACACCTTGTTGCCGGTTACGAAGAACTCATGACCGTCGGCAAACATCTGCCTCGCATCAATCGATAAGAGCACCGGCTTCCCGTGGCGCATGGCCACCTGGATCATCGTTCCCTTGTTGGTCGACATGTGTACGTGGTGGCGGTTGCCCTTCAGCAAACCTTGTTCAAAGATCGAGTCCAAATGACGTGTTGCGGTGCCGTGGTAGAGCAAGTCGGGTGGCGATGCAGGCTCATATTTCAGATCGACCTTCGTCGAGTGACCCTGCCGGGCCCGTATGCGAAGTTCGTCTTCAGAGAACTCGAAACGCTGCTTGTCGTTTTCCGCTACGACGAGTTGCAGCGTCTCCGGCGCAACGGGCTTTCCGTCTCTCGCTAACGCTGCGAGCAAGGCATCCACGTCGATCCATCCTCCGTCCTGCAACTCGAGCCCGATCGAGTCGGGGCGGTGCCTGAGGACAAAGCTAAGCCGCTGGCTGATTTTCTTTAGTGCTTTCGCATCCATGGGTTGTTCCTACATCGCCGCATTTCCCACACGGAATCTGGTGGAACGAGGCCAAGGCATCACAAAGGTCGTGGAACGTATCGGTCGCTTTTTCGTCGGGTGGGTCGGCCAAATCTCGACGGGCCGCGGAACTCAGGCGTCTCTTTCACGTCGGCTCATGGTATCGGTGGCGGCAAACAAACCGGCCAGCAGCTTGAGGTCGGCAGCCGCTCCTCGCTCGTTGAGCCAGGCAAGCACGTCGCCAAGCGGTACCTCGTGGACGGTGATGTCCTCGCCGCGACCGCCCCCTCCGGGGCCTGTTTGCCTTAAGCCCTCTGCCAAGAACAGTGTGATCGATTCATCGGTCAAGCCGGGCGACGAGTAGCCGTCAAGCAGCTCGGTCCAACGCTTCGCCGAGTAGCCGGTCTCTTCGAGCAGTTCCCGCTTCGCCGCTTCTATCAACGCCTCGTCTTCCTGGCCGGCGATATCCCCGCTGAGTCCGGCCGGCAGCTCGACAACGTTGCGGCCGACCGGCGGTCGGTATTGCTCGACGAGGACGACCTTGCCGGCGTCCGTGATGGCCACGATGCCCACGGCAGGGCGAGAGGTCTTCCGCGTGGCGTACTCCCAGCCACGGCGATTGACCATCGAAAGGTGCCGGCCCTCGTACACCAGCGAAGCCTCGCTATCGCTCATTGCCGACTCCTCATCGCTTATTGTCGTGCAAGTGCCATTGCGGCCCGAGCCCGCCGTCGACGCGACCCACGGCGTGGACCTCGTACCTACCGCGGTCGACGATTTCGATGGTTTCCTTCGCGAGGCTTGCTCGATTGCTGCGGTTCACGACGGTCCCTCCACGATTTGTACGCCTGCTTCCTTCATCCGGCGGATCGCGGCATCGCAGTCGCCCGGCGAGCGCTCGACGCCACGCGCTCCTTCAGCGAGCAGGCCTACTTCGAAGCCCAGTTCAACCGCATCCAACGCGGTGAACTTGACGCAGTAGTCCAAGGCAAGGCCCATCACGTCGACCGCGGAGACTCGTCGCTGCTTGAGGTAATCGTACAGGCCGGTCGCTTTGCGGTGGTCGTTGTCGAAAAAGCCGCTGTAGCTGTCGATCCACTTGTCGGTTCCCTTGCGGATGACGTGGTCGATGCCTTCGGCATGCAATTCCGCGGCGAGCTCGGCCCCCGGTGATCCTTGGACGCAGTGGTCCGGCCAAAGGATCTGTTCCAGACCATCGACGGTGATCACCTCGCCTACCGAACGCCCGGCGTGTTGGCTCGCGAACGATTGATGGTCGGCCGGATGCCAGTCTTGCGTGGCCACGACGAGCTCGTACGCGGGCATCCGTCGGTTGGCCACCGCAACTACGGCGTCGCCGTTGGGCACAGCCAGGGCCCCACCGGGCAAGAAGTCGTTCTGGATGTCGACGAGGATCAGCGCCTTCATGTGGTTCTCCCACGGTAGCGTACCAGCACGATGTCGATCTCGACCTGCTGTCGGTCGAGTTCATCCTCGATGAGACGCAAGGATTCGTGCTCGTCGAAACCGCCACTTCGTGGCCGGCGCTCATGGCTAGATCTCGAAGTTGAAGCCCTGCCTGGTCAGGCGGTCGTAGGTTCGCTTGTCGAAGCGGTAGAGCCGGGCGGCGCGGTGGGCGACGTCCTTCTCGATGTCCTTGGTCTCTCGAACGATCTCCATGGCGAGCACCTTCTTGCGAAAATTGCGCTTGTCCAGTTCGCGGTCGAGGATCACTTCGTACAGGTGCTGGAGCTGCCGCAGCGTGAAGCGGTCGGGCAAGAGCTCGAATCCGATCGGCTGGTAACGCACTTTTCCCCGCAGCCGCTCGTAAGCGACTTCCAGAATCTCCTGGTGATCGAAGGCCAACTCCGGCAAGTCGCTGAGGGGAAACCAGGCCGCGTTGCGGGCGTCGGTGCTCGCCCGGACGTCGTGTCCCTCCAAGTTCACCAGCGCGTAGTAGGCGACCGTGACGACGCGTTCTCGCGGATCGCGCTCGACCGCCCCGAAGGTGTATAACTGCTCGAGGTAGATGTCCCTCAGGCCGGTCTCTTCGACAAGTTCCCGGCGGGCGGCGTCGTCCAGCGTCTCCTCCACCCGCACGAAGCCCCCGGGCAAGGCCCACTGGCCGTCGAACGGGGGCAGATCGCGCTGGATGAGCATGACCTGCAGATCTTCTTCGTCGAGTCCAAAGACCACGACGTCGACCGCCAAGGCGGGACGAGCGAATTCGTACGTGTGACCCATCGAACCATCCCTTAGTGTTGCTGCTACACTATAATAGTGTCGTATAGACACTAAGTCAAGCTTGAAGCGAAAAACCCAGGAATTGCTCGTAGCGAGGCCGGCTAGCTCTCGCGGGCGTCTGCCCGGCCGGGAGTGCCCAGCTCGGCCAGCTCACGACGGAAGCCGCCCGACAGGATGGGGAAGCGGCACCAGCTCTTGGGATCGAGATTCTTGTCGTCGACGTGGAACGAGGGCGCGTATCGTTCCCGCTTCCACTGGTTGCGACTCCACAACTCGAAGAAGTGGCGCACCCACTCCGTGAGGCGGCCCGCATCATACTGCGTGAACTCCGCCGAAACCGACGCCAGCGTTTCCTGCGGCGAACGCTTCTCTCCGATCGCATGATCCTCAATCGCGTCCAGCAGGTCGTACGGCATCAGGTCGTCCTCGTCGGTCTGACCCGCGTCTTGCGGTCGCAACTCGGCCGTGGGCTGTTGCCGATTCACCGCCTCCAACTCCGGGATCGGCCCCAGGCCGTCTGGCCCGTGAGCCTCGAGCCACCGGAGCCACCTGAGCAGGAAGGCCTTGTCGATACCGGCGATCGGGCTTAGCCCCCCGCAGGTGTCGCCGTCCATCGTGGCGTACCCGACCGCGGCTTCGCTGCGGTTGCTCGTCGCCAGCAACAGGGCATTCTTGAGATTGGCAAGCATCCAGACGGAAGGGGCTCGGGAACGTGCCTGAATGTTTTGCAGGGCAATATCGTCCGTTTCCCAGCTTAGCTCGCGGCCGAGGGCCAGCGCGATCTTCTCGGTGTAGCTGGCGCAGATGTCATCCACGTCCAATTCGATGTGCGTGGCATGGATTGCTTTCGCCACGATGCAAGCGGCTGCGCGGGTCGTGGGCGAGCTGTTGCGTGTCGACTGGTAGACCGTGGTCAAAAGCGACCTGGCCAGCGCCCCTGGATCGTCGTCGGGTTTTGCGTCGAAGGGCGTCAAACCCATCGCCTCGCAGAACTCAACGGCTCCCAACTCGCTCAGTCCGCGTTGCACCATGAGGAACGCGAGACACGCAACCGCCGCCGAATCGGCCCCGCCGCTCAACGACACGACGAATCCGCGGGAGCGGCTCTTTCGAGCATAGTCGTAGAGCCCCAGTGTGACCGCCCGAGCGAACTCCTCCTCCGCAACGTATTCCGATCTTTCCCATGAAGCGATCGTCGCCTTCTCGTTCGTGGGCTGAATCGAGGGCAGGTCCATCGCAACCGAAACGACCCGATCGCCAGCGATGGCGACCTCGGGTTCGTAGCTTGCCGATTGAGCCCGACGCATCCTTGTCGCGTCAACGTCGACGGTCACCGTCGTCACCGCGACCGGGGCCAAACCGAGCCGTGGCCCACAAGCGACCATTTCTCCCCGCGTGGCGATGATGGTCTGTCCATCGTAGATCACCCGGCCCGCCTCGTTGCCGACCAGGTTGCTATAGACGTAGGTAACCGCAAGGCTACGCGAAGCCTCCTCCACCAGGCGCCGTCGCGCGACGGCCTTGCCAAAGGCAAAGTGGCTCGCGCTGGGATTGAAAAGGATATCGGCGGAGAGCTTCGCGTGGTCGAGTCCGGGTCGATTGGCGACCCAGGCATCTTCGCAAATCTCGAACCCGACTCGGAGCCCATCGATGTCGAACAGCAGGTCGCCGATCGGAGCCTCGCAACCGGCCAGTCTGATGGTGGCGATCGCGTTGTCGGGCCAAGGCTTGAACCACCGGGGCTCGTAATGAAGGCCGTCCCCGGCGAGATTCTGCTTGGCCACGAGCCCGACCAGAGTGCCATCGACGATGAACGCCAACGCATTGAACAAAGCTCCGGCGTGAACGACCGGCAGTCCGACGGATACGGCGATTCGCTTCGTGTCGGGAAGAAGCTCCGCCAGCACGCGTTCCGCCATGCGGGTCACCCCGCGGGAATAGAACGCATCCTCGCATCCGTATCCGGTGATACAAAGCTCGGGTAGACACAGCAGTTGGGCGTTCGCTTCGCGTGCCTCGGCGATGGCCTGCCGAATGTGGCGAGCGTTGCCATCCCAGTCGAGGGGCGTCTGATTCAAAGCGGCGGCGGCAACGCGAACAAGTTTCATGGGTTCTCGCCGACACATCGTTTACTTGCCAAAATCCCATCGCACCTCGCGGATCATCTGCTCACGAAGCTCGTGCAGCCCGATATCGAGGCCGACCGGATGCTCGTGGGGGTGCAGCAGGCGTCTGACGGTCGGATGCAGCCGGCCGAGCTCGCGCTGCGCCCGATCGCGAGCGTCGCCGATGTTTTCCTGCTCGAGCACGAACTCGCCGCCCCGCATCACCGGCACGAGCAGATCACTTCCGGCCGCTCCCGTCGGAATTCGCTTTCTGCGGTTGCTGTCTTTGACGTCGACGATGATGCCACGCTGGTCGATTCCGTGGGTCTCATCGTAGATCATGTCGCCGACCAGTCCCGTTTCGTTCTCGAATCGCCGCACCTGCAGCACGCCCGGGATCGTGGTCTTCGCCGATTGCTCCGATAGTTTGAGCTTCGGTTGCCACTCACCGTCACTGTCTTTGATGGCGCCAAGCTTGTAGACGCCGCCCAGGGCGGGCTGATCGTACGCGGTCGCCAGCTTCGTGCCGACACCCCACACCGCGACCTTGGCCCCTTGCCCCTTGAGGCTCTCGATCACGTTCTCGTCGAGGTCGTTGGACGCGACGATCGTGGCATCCGGGAAGCCGCCGTTGTCGAGCAGCTTGCGGGCCTCGATGCTAAGGTAAGCCAGGTCGCCCGAATCGAGCCGGATGCCGACCATCTCGTGGCCGCGTTCCCGGAGCCGCTTGCCGGCCTCGATCGCTTTGCGGACGCCCTCGAGCGTATCGTAAGTATCCACGAGGAAGACGCAGTTGTTGGGCATCGCCTCGGCGTAGCTATCGAACGCCTCGGTCTCGTCGTCGAACGACATGACCCAACTGTGGGCGTGCGTTCCTTTGACAGGGATGCCGTATTGCTTGCCGGCCAAGACATTGGATGTTGCCGCACAACCACCGATGTACGCGGCTCGACTTGCTGCGAGCCCGCCGTCGACGCCCTGAGCTCGCCTCAAGCCGAACTCCAGCACCGGATCGCCTCCGGTCGCTCCGCTGATGCGAGCCGCCTTCGTCGCGATCAATGTCTGAAAGTTAACGATGTTCAGCAGCGCCGTCTCCAGAATCTGGCAGTGCAGGATGGGACCGCGAACTCTCACCAGCGGCTGCTGTGCGAAGGCGACGGTCCCTTCAAGCATCGCGTCGATATCGCACTTCAGCCGGAGTTCACGCAGGTGCTCGAGGAAGCCCGCATCGAAGAGCGGCTGCCCGTCGTTGCCGGCGAGCGATGCCAGATAGTCGACATCCGACTCGTCAAAGCGAAAGTTCTTGAGATAGTCGATCGCAGGCCTCAGCCCGGCGGCGACGGCGTATCCGCCGGCGAACGGTGGCTTGCGAAAGAACAGGTGAAAAACCGCCTCCTGCTCGCCGCGACCGAGCTTCCAGTACCCGGAAGCCATCGTGAGCTGGTACAGGTCGGTGAGCAGTGCTAGCGAAGGCGTGCCGTCCATTCGGCGGGCTCCCAGTTTGTTAGTGTAATTGTGACACTAACATCGACCAAGTCAAGTATCCTCCTGAAGAATTCCCGAGCGACGGACCATGCTACGGCGACTACGGTGATCCTACCGCAGGAATGTTTGGCGAAGATACCGGCGAGCCCACGGGCCCAGCACGCTGCGCATGGCGCGGGCCAACACCCTGCATTTTGTAGCGCCGAAAAACGCATGCCGTGGCTTCTTCGGGCGTGCCGATTTGCCGCGGCCCCGGCGGTTGGTAGAATCAGCCGGTCGGGTGCTCTGCCATTTACTGAACGTTCGAGGTAAGGCCACGCACGCCGCGGTCCGGCCCAATCCAGCAGCCTGAGGCCTGGGCGTAGCCTTCATTACCTCAGCGCACAGCACCTGACTGCCAATGCTCTAACAACAAGCACGCGCGCCCGTGGCGCAATTGGATAGCGCATCGGTCTTCGGAACCGAGGGTTGTAGGTTCGAATCCTACCGGGCGTGCTTCTCTCTCAGACGAGTGCGGGGTGGGGCTTGCGGTGGTGCGATCGGGTAGGAAGGCGACGGCTAGCGCATCAAGTTCCAAGGTCGAGGCGTTTCTGAGCCGGGCCGGGCGGTGGCGAGGCGAGATGCGGAAGCTGAGGGGCATTCTCCTCGATTGCCGGCTTCAGGAAGACCTGAAGTGGGGCAAGCCTTGCTTCATGGTCGACGGGAAGAACGTCGCGATTCTTCAGCCCTTCAAGCAGCACTGCTCGCTGATGTTCTTCAAAGGCGCCCTGCTGGAAGACACGCACGGGCTGCTCCGCAGCCAAGGCAAGAATACGCAGGCCGCGATGCGGTTGGAGTTTACCAGCCCGGGTCAGATCAAGCCGGCCGTGGTAAGGAGCTACGTGAAGCAGGCCGTCGCGGTGGAGCAGGCCGGGCACAAGGTCGACTTCAAGGCGAAGCACGAACTGGAGCTTCCCGAGGAGTTAACCTCAATCCTCGAGCGGGACCGCCGGCTGGCCAAGGCGTTTGAAGCACGCCCGGGCGGCGACGGGCCTACGTCCTTCACTTCACCGGCGCAAAGCAGTCGCAGACGCGCACCGCGCGGATCGAGAAATGCGTCCCCAAGATTCTCGCCGGCAAAGGCCTGAACGACCGCTAGGCCCGGAGCAACCGACTCGCACTTGGTCGCGATCGCTTCGTTGCGGCTTTAAGGAGGGTTCTCATGGACAGCGCGACGAAACGCCCCGCAATCTTCACCGCCGTGGCCGTCGGCCTAGCGCTGGTAGGCATCGTTCTCGCAATAGGTCTGCTCGCATCGGCACGAGCAAGCATCTCGGGCACGGCATCGCTGCCGGGCGGCGCCACGGCCAGGATCAAGGGCCCCTTTACTTGCTCCGAGCGCGCTGGCATCACCGAGATCGAGGCTGGAGGGCACGTGTTCACGTTTTCGCCGACTACGATTTCGATGGATGGTGCTCCTGTCGGTTCGCTTGACGCGACGGTGACGGACGTGCAGATCGATGCCCGTTTTGGGTCGGCTTCATTGCGTGTCAATGGCCACGAGATCTCGACGCCCCGGTGACTTCTGCTAGTTATACTTGTAGCCGGCGAGTTCGACGATTTCCTCCAGGAGTGTCGCAATGCGATGGTTCATAGCCGGTGCCCTTCTACTGGTCTCGACGCACGCCGCCGGAGGTGAACCGCCGAGCGTCGAGGCCGGCAAGTCGCTCAAACTGCTCTCCAACAACGTCGGTATCTTCCCGGCGGCGGTTGTCGAGCAGTATCCGGCAAACGTGCGGGAGAAAAAGAAACACATCATCGCCGACGAGGAGCAGCGGGCGGCGCTATTGGCCAAGGCGTTGATGGAGTTCGACGGCGATCCCGACGTCGTGTTGCTACAGGAGATCTGGTCGCTCCCGGCGCGCGATCGGCTGATCAAGGAGATGGCCGGTGAGTATCCTCACGTCAAGCATCCGCCGGCCATCGGCGATGGAACGACGGAGATTCTGGCGTCCGGCTTGATGTTGTTCAGCAAGTATCCGCTCGACGATTACGCCTTCAAAGAATTCACCCGGGGTATCGGCATCGACAAGCAAGCCCGAAAGGGCATCGTCGGCGTCAAGCTCACGGTCGGGGGCAAGCAGGTCGCCGTGTTCAACACGCACTTGCAGGCCGGCGGCAAGCGCGATCCGTCGGTCAAGCCGCATCAACTCCGCGAGTGCGATGCGTTCATTCGCGAATTCGTCGACGGCGACCCCGAGGCGATCGCCGTGATGGCCGGTGATTTCAACATTCGCTCCAACGAGCCGGAGGCCTACGGCGCCATCTTTTCCTGCCTCACCGATGCCCGCGACAGCTACGAGAAGGAACTCGGTCCGCTGACCACCACGACCCGCAACGAGAAGCAGCCCGACAAGCGGATCGACTACCTGCTAACCTTTGGCGACGTCCAAGCCGCCTCGACCATCGTCGACCCGGCCGGCGAGACGATCTCCGATCACATGGCCGTGTTCGGCACCGTGGAGCTCGAGTAGCTGGCAACTCGAATCGAAGTCTCCTCGGCAAGAATTCTCAGCACTGCAATCGCGTTATCGTGGTACCACGACAAGTTCGTTGCCTGCGCGAGTCGACAGCGACTCGAGAATGTTGCCATCGATTTCTCGGCTCAACATGGCAACGTGATTATCCGCAAACAAGAAATGGACCCCGGCAGTGTGTTCGCTGGAGAACATCGCAAGCTCATTGGTGGAGTCGCCGTGCCGTCCGCCCGGCTTTGCGTGGCCAAGGACCATTCCTGAGCCGTCCTCAATAGCGACACAGCCTTCAACGGTGACCAGGCCCAGCATGGCTCCGGGAACGGCTCCAACCCAAGTACTCTTGCCGAGCGAATGCGAGCGTTCCCCGATCGCGATCGTGGTGGTTGTGCCGTCACGGATATCGCGAGTCCGGACGTGACTATTGCGGAAGAACATCCCCGTGCCAAGCGATCCGAGTTCGCGGTTGCCGAACATTGCGACATAGTTAGCGGAAGCGATGTCGCAAATTTTCGATGCCGGCGATGGACCCACGTCCCCCCAGGCACTAAAGGCCGACCAGGCTGGATCCGCAGCGTCGGACGGGCAACGATACGACGAGACCTGCCTCAATCGACTCTCCGAATTGACCGCGGCTGCGATCGGCAGATTCACCTGGACCAGCCCTCGGAGAGGATTCTCTTCCAGGCAGTCAAGCAGCAGCGTGCCCCAACCCCAGCCTGGTCCGACGTCGGACCCGTCGGAAGCTGTTTGGGAGAGGTAGCCCGATGGAAAGGATCGATTGGCTCCGTCATAGAGTTGGAGCGCAACGCCAATCTGCCGCAGGTTGCTAGCACAACCCGCACGTCGTGCCGACTCGCGCGCCGCCTGAACTGCAGGAAGTAGCAAGGCTAGCACCAGGGCGACGATCCCCAGCACGACCAGCAACTCGATCAGCGTGAAGGCGCGGCGGCAAAGAGTCAATTGACGCATCCTGCCTTGCTCCTTTGGAAGGGGCCGACTTGCCACGAAAGTTACTGCGGGCCTGCAGCCCGATCAAGAGCAGCAACGCCGGCCGGGATACGCACGACGTGGCGAGTCCTGGTCTCGCGGGTGACCTTGTTCAACGCGAGCCTTGGCCGCGTTCGGCACCGTGGAACTCAAGTGAGCCGTACGCTTCACTGCCCGGCGACGGCCTCGGCCCCCTTGTCCTTCCAGTACTCGAGAAATCCGGCGGTGAGCTTCCCGCCCGGCTGGGCGCCCTTGGCGTGTTCCTCGATCGAGTGGCCGAAGTAGTGGCTGATCCAGCCGTCGACGCGCGGCCCTGCGCCGTCGACAAACGCGTCGAGTTCCTCGAGCGAGCAGTTCAAGGGAAACGTCTCCTCGACGACCAGCGGCTTGCCGATGTCGTAGACCGCCAACGCCGCGAGCGTCTTCTCGACTTCGCCCTTCTTCGGGTAGAAGTGGACGCTGACAAAGTCGAGATGCCGGGCCACCTCGGGTGCGTAGAAGATCGGCTGCGCGTTGGGCCAGACGTGGGCCCAGGGAATCACGCCCACCGTAACCAGGGCATCCTGATCGTGCTTGCGAATGGCCTGCACCATCTTTGCGACCCAGGCCTCGGCGATCTCGCGTCGATCGCGCTCGCCCGGCTGATTGGCAATCCGCTGCACGAAGTACTGCCCGCCCAACTCACCGGTCAGCCAGGGGTGTTCGCCTGCTTTGGCCTGGCCAATGATCGGCTCGTTCATCAGGTCGTAGCAGAACACGGCCGGATGGCCGGCGCCGGTCTTGGCGATCGCCTCCCAGAATCGGGCCTGCACGGCCCAGCGCTCGGCTTCGGGAAGTTCGTCGTACCACGCCGGCACGGCATCCAGGTGGTAGCAGCCCAGCCCGGTAAGATCCAGATACAGGCCGCACTGCTGTGCCAGATCGAGCGTGCGCGCGAGCAACTTCAAAGCGTCCGGGTCGACTTCGCCGGCCGACTTCATGTAGGTACCCACTTGAAGGTGCAGGCGCACCACGTTCGCGCCCAGTGCTCGCATGCGGCGGAAGTCTTCTTCAAGACTCGGCCAATCGTCCTGCCAATACTCCTCGACGATCCGGCCGAACCGGCCGACGAAGTTGAACCCCCAGGGCACGAAGGTCTTTCCCGACTCGGCCAGTTCGAACCGCGGTCGGTCGGGCGCGATCCGCACACGCTCGAGGGTCGCGGGGCGTGAGGTCGGCGACTCCTGGGCATTCAGCATCACCGCCGAAGTCCAGAGAAGCAGCACGGCCAAGGCCGCGCAAACCATCTGCCGAGAAAAATGCATACGCTTCATGTGCCACCGCTCGCGTTGGACGGTTCCCCTGACTCGAGTGTGCCCGGCCCGGCGGCGGCGTGCAACCGCGATTCGATCTAAAGCGTCTCGCAGCCGGTGGTTGAGTGACGTCGTGGCGGCCGGCTGGCGAGCCGCGAAGCGGGCTCTTCTCGGCAGTTAGGGCAGCCACGGCACAAAATCCCGGACGGGCTGTCGATTTTTTGACTGGCCGTTCGACCAACAGGCAGTTGGAAGGATATGCTGTCGGCACTCGTGGGCGGGTCCTGCACTGCCGGCAGCCGACGAAGCCCCTTTAGTGAACGAAAGGACCGAGCATGACAACACCGATTCCGCCCGGGCGCGAAGGACTGATTCCGCACCTGGTATGCGGCTCGTGCGAGAAGGCCATCGAGTTTTACAAGCAAGCGTTCGGCGCCAAGGAGGTCGGCCGCATGCCGTCGCCCGACGGCCGGATCATGCACGCCGAGATCGAGATCGACGGCCTGATGGTGTTTCTGGTCGACGACTTTCCCGAGTACTGTGGCGGCAAGTCGCAAACGCCCCAGGCGCTCGGCGGCACGCCGGTGACGATCCATCGCTACGTCGAGGACTGCGACGCCACGATCAAGCAGGCTGTCGAAGCGGGCGCCACGCCGATGATGCCCGTGCAGGACATGTTCTGGGGAGACCGCTACGGCTCGGTGATCGATCCGTTTGGACACTGCTGGTCGGTTGCCACCCACAACCGCGATCTGACGCACGAGGAGATCGTTGAGGGCATGCAGGCCGCCTTCGACGCGCCCCACGAACAGGGCGCCCCCGGCTAGCGGGTGCGGCAAGCACGAGCGCGCCCTGGCGCAAGGACCAACCATCATGGCGATCATGATTCAAATCCCCTCCGCGTTGCGGGCCGAGTGCGGCGGCGTCTCCGAGCTGCCCACCTCGGCCGCGACGGTGCGCAAGGCGCTCGACCAGTTGGAAGAGACGCACCCGGCGCTGTACCGCAGCGTGTGCGACGACACCGGTGCGGTGCGCCGGCACGTCAACGTGTTTGTGAACGACGTTTGTTTGGATCGGCGAGGCGGGCTCGGGCAGAAGCTCGAGCCGGGCGACGTATTGACCATCATGCCGGCAGTATCGGGAGGTTGATCGATGGCGGACCGCATCGTGCTTTGTCTGGGAACCAAGAAGGGGCTGTTCGTCGCCGAGGCCGCCAAGTCGCGCGGACGCTTCGAGCTGCGCGGACCGTTCGGTCCGGGCGTGGCCGTTTACTCCGCGCTGGTTGATCGCCGCCGCTCGCCGCGCATTTACGCTTCGAGCTGCAACGCGTTCTTCGGCATGAAGGTGCTGGTGTCGACCGACCTGGGCAAGAAGTTCAAAGAGACCAAGAGCGCGCCCGCCTTTCCCAAGAAGGACGGCCGGGCCGTGCTCAACATCTGGTCGCTCACGCCCGGCAGCGACAGCAAGGACCTGTGGTGCGGCGTCGAGCCGGCCTCGCTGTTTCGCAGCACCGACGGCGGCAACTCGTGGGAGATGGTCCCCGGCATCAGCAACCACAAGCACGCCAAAGAGTGGCAGCCCGGCGCAGGCGGACTGTGCATGCACACCATTCTCAACGACGGCAAGCGCCTGCACCTGGGCATCTCGACCGGCGGCCACTACATCAGCGAAGACGGTGGCCAGACGTTCCAGGCCGCCAACAACGGCATCGGCGCGGGCTTCGTGCCGGACCCCTATCCCGAGTTCGGGCAGTGTGTGCACAAGATTGTCGGCCATCCCGACGCACCGGGCCGCTTCTACATCCAAAATCACGGCGGCTGGCCCGATCGGCCGGGCATCGGCGTCTTGCGCAGCGACGACCACGGGCACACCTGGTACTCGATCGCCGACGGTTTGCCCAGCGACTTCGGCTTTCCGATCGTGGTGCATCCGCACGACCCCGACACGGTCTACGTCGTACCGCTCGAGCCGATGACGCGCACCTGCCCCGAAGGCAAGCCGGCCGTCTGGCGCAGCACCAGCGGCGGCGGCAAGTGGAAGAAGCTCACCACCGGGTTTCCCAAGAAGGAAAGCTACTTCACCGTGCTGCGCGACGCCCTGGACATCGACGAGCTCAAGTCGCCCGCGTTGTACATGGGCACCACCACCGGCCAACTCTGGATCGGCCGCGACGGCGGCGAAAAGTGGGAATGCCTGTTCGAGTCGCTGCCACCGATCAACTGCGTGAAAGTGGCCGTGGCCTGACAGCGGGCATGGCAGTTCACATGTTGCAAGGCTGGCCGCATCCGTTCACCAGGGCAATCCTGGTGGAAATGCCATCCTCCGGAGCAGGCGATGCTGGTCGAGAATCTCATCCTGGGCTGCACGGCGATGGCGGTCTGCCTGTCGATTCAGTGCGTGGTCGTGACCCTGCTGGTCAAGGTGCTGGTGAAGCTGCGCCGCAAGCGCCAACTGAAGCCCTCGATCTTTGCCGCCTCGAGCGTGCTGATCGTTTCGATGCTGGCGATGGTGGTGGGCAACTTCGTGCAGATGTCGATCTGGGCGTGGCTGTTTGTGGCCTGCGGCCAGTTCGAGGAGTTTCGCGTGGCCTTCTATCACTCGGTGGTCAACTTCTCCACGCTCGGCTACGGCGACATCGTCATGAGCGAGGACCGCCGCCTGCTGGGCGGCCTGGAGGCGGTCAACGGCGTAATGATGTTCGGGCTTACCACCGGCGTGCTGTTCACCGTGCTCAGCGTGACGGTGCAGCGGGCTCTGGAGGAACGCCTGGGCCGCGACGAGGAACTGCTGCATCAGCTCGAGAAAGCCCAGCGCCCCGGCCGCCGCAAGTGATGATGGTGATGTGGGCCGATAAACTGCTAGGGGTTTTAGACGCGAAAGCGACCGATGGAGTCGGGGGGCCGCCTGCGCTAGAATAGAATTGTCGGTCAAGCTTCATAGGGAGCAACGGTCATGCACTACCAGTTTCCGCCGGATGTCGAGAAGCTCGTTCGAGAGCAAATGGCCAAGGGAAGTTTCTCGTCTGAAGACGACTTGCTGCGTGAAGCGCTCAAGACGCTCGACGCGCGCAACAACGTGGTGATCGAAGAGGACACCGCGGTCGTGGAGGGGATTCGCCGCGGACTGTCGGACGCAGCCGCCGGTCGCAGCCGGTCCTTCGACGACTTCGATACCGACTTCCGGGCCAAGCACGACTTGTCCGACGATGCCTAGACGGCGCATCATCCTCGCGGACGAGGCGGGACGCAACGTCCATGTGATTTACGCCTGGATTGCCGAGCGGTCGACCGAGGGCGCAGCACGCTGGTATCAAACCTTTTCCAAAACGATCGAGGCGATCGCTGAAAATGCCGCAGGCTTGGCCATAATGCCGTGCAAGTCACTCGATACGCCACCCCTGCCAGCTTCAAGGGCTTAAGAGATGAAGAGCATCCTCGCGATCCTTGCCGCCTTGTTCGTCGTTGCCGCCAGCGCCGCCGCCGCCGAGCGCCCGAACATCATTCTTGTGATGGCCGACGATCAGGGCTGGGGCGACATGGCCTACAACGGGCATCCCAAGCTCAAGACGCCCAACTTCGACCAGGCGGCTGCCGACGGGCTGTGGTTCGATCGGTTCTACGCCGCCGCGCCGGTTTGCTCGCCCACCCGGGCCAGCGTGATGACCGGCCGGCACCCGAACCGGATGGGCGTGTTCAAGTGGGGTTACCCGATTCGCCCCCAGGAAACGACGCTGGCCAAGGCGCTCGGTGAGGCGGGCTACGCCACGGGGCATTTCGGCAAGTGGCATCTCGGCTCGGTGCGCAATGCGAGCCCCGTGCACCCCGGCAAGAACGGTTTCGACGAATGGCTCAGCGCTCCCAACTTTTTCGACAACGATCCCATCCTCTCGCATCGCGGCCGCGCCGTGCAGACCCAGGGCGAAAGCTCGATGGTCACGGTCGACGCGGCGCTGGATTGGATCTCGGCCCGGGCGACCGAGGGCGAGCCGTTTCTGGCGGTGGTGTGGTTCGGCTCGCCGCACAATCCGCATCGGGCCATCGAGCGCGACCGCGCCCTGTATGACGGCGAGTCGAAGCAGCACCAGAATTTCTACGGCGAAATCACCGGCATGGACCGGGCGTTCGGCAAGCTCCGCGACGCCTTGACCACCATGGGCATTCGCGACAACACCATCCTCTGGTACTGCAGCGACAACGGGGCCCTGCCCAAGGTCGGCTCCACCGGCGGGCACCGCGGCCACAAGGGCAACGTGTACGAAGGCGGGCTGCTGGTACCCTCGATTCTCGAATGGCCCGAAAAGATCCGAAAGCCGCGCGCGACCGCCGTCCGCGCGAACACCTGCGATATCTATCCCACGTTGCTCGAGATTGCCGGCGTCCAAGTGGACAACCAACCGCCGCTCGATGGCGTGAGCCTGGTGCCGGTCATCGAGGGCAAGCCGCAGCAGCGGCCGCGGCCGATGGGCTTTTGGGACTATCGCATCGGCGGCATCCGCACGCCCTCGGCCGCGTGGATGGGCGAGCTGCTCGAAGCTCAGCAGGCCGGCGGCGATCTCGAGCCCTACGAGGCCAGCCGCCGCGCGGCCGAACTGCCCGAACCGGCCTACCCCCTGGATTCGTTCCCCGGCCACTCGGCCTGGACCGACGGCGATTGGAAGCTGCACCGCATCGAGCGCCCGCAGGGCGACGTCGTCTGGCAGCTCTACAACCTGGCCGACGACCCCGCCGAGGAAATCGACCTGGCCGACGACGAGCCGCAGCGCGTGGAAACGATGCGCGCGGCGCTTGAGACCTGGCTCGAGTCGGTCGTGCGGAGCCTCAACGGCGAGGATTATGCCGACGCGGCGACGCCCGGCAGCGGTAGGTAGAGCGACGCTGCGGCGGCATGCGAGCGACACAAAATGTATCGGCTAAGCCGTGCACGGCCGATGTGTACTCTAGCCGGCACATTCATGTGTCGAGCCGTACGCGCACCGAGGCGGCGGCCCCCCTTAGTACGTGAAGTTCAACTCGGCGGGCTTCTCGCCGATCACGATCTTCTGCTGCTGCTTGCCCAGCTTTTCGTGCCACAGGGCCAGGGTGTACTCGCCCGGCGGCAGACCGTCGATCTCGTACGTGCCGTCTTCCTGGGTCACGCAGTAGAACGGGTGATCCATCACGAAGATGAAGGCGTGCATCCAGGGGTGGATGTCGCACTGCACCTCGATCTCGCGCTCGGCGCGGTCGAACACGCGGTCGCGCGGCTCGGAATCGGCCGGCTGGCCGTAGTTGAAGGGCCGGTTGAAGATCGGAAACGATCGCACGTTGTGCGTCACCGGGTCGCTGTTCTTCACCAGCAACTGTTGCCCCACCCGCATGCCCATCACCCGCGGCCGATAGGCGCAGTGCGTTTGATCGAGCACGGCCGGCTCGTCGGGCATCGGGTAGTCCTGCTTCGGCGCGCCGCGGCGCACGTAGACGAAGGCGTTCTTCACGCCGCCGTCCTTTCCGATCAGCACCGCCTCGTCGAGCACTTCCTTGCCGTCGTGCAGCTCGATGCACTTGGGGTCCTTCGACATGTTGATTACGCGCGGCTCCGGCGGCGGGCCCTCGAGCACGACCTTCCCCGTGAGCTTCGCGCCCGAGGAGGCGTCCTTCGATTCGGCCCGGGCGTCGAGCGACGCGACAAGAATCACGAGCGCCGCAAGCGCGCACAGCCGCGCTGGGCGAAGAGCAAGGTCAATCATGGTGCAAAGGGACCTGCGCCCCTAGTCTCCGGAGTTTGCCGATGCCACGGCCCGCGACTCGTCGGTCTTCTCGTCGACGGTGCCGTCGAGCGAGATGCGAATGATCGAGCCCCGCCGACGTTCGATGTGGCGGTTGGGCCAGTTCGAGTTACAGACCCAGATGCTGCCGTCGTCGCCGAATTCCACTTCACGCGTATAGGTCACGCGCGACGGCATCGGGTACTCGATCAGCTCTTCGGTCTCGGGAATGAACCGGAACATCGAATCGTTGGTCGTGCCGCAGATCCAGACGTCGCCGGTTTGGGGGTGAATGTTCAAAGCGTAAGGGAACTGGTTTTCCTTGTCGGGCAGGTCGTAGACCTTCCACTCTTCGGTCTCGGGGTTGAACTTGGCAAACACGCCCGAGCCGCAACCAGGCACCCACACCATGCCGTCGGGAGCGACGTGCAGGCGGCGCGGTCCGCGGAACGGCGGGTTCCATTCCTTGATGTCCCCATCGGGCACCGAGGGGTCGATGCGGCCCACGCGGTTGCCGTTGAGCTTCGTGTACCAGATGTGCCCGTTGGGCGCCACGTCGATGCCGTACGGCGTGCGACCGCGCGACTCGCCGATGCCCCGGCCCACGGCCTGGTCGGCCGACGGCAGCCGGTAGAACTTCCGCTTGTTGCCGTCGTTGGGGTCGAGGCTGTAGACGCCCGTGCCGGCGTCGGTGTACCAGACCACACCCTTTTGATCCACCCGCAGCGTGTGCGGATAGATGCCGCGGCGGGCCGGGTCGGGCGCCGACGAGACGATCGTCCACTCTTCGGTGTCGACGTCGAACTTGGCCATCTTGCCGCCGATGGCGCAGGTGATCCAGATGTCGCCCTCGGCATCGCACTCCAGCGAATGCGGGCCCAGCACCATCGGGTCGTCCGAAAATGGCTCCTTGCCGCCGGGCATCTTGTAGACCCTGCGCTCGTTGGTCTCGGGGTCGAGGCTCACCAGCGCGTCGTTGGCCATGTCCACGGCGTAGACCAGGCCGTTTTTGCCCAGCTCCAGGTCGTGGGTCATCGAGGGCCGCCGGCTGCCCATGTCCCACTCCACCGCGCGCATCGCCAGGGCCTTACCCTTGGGCGGCTCGGGCGGCGTCCACGCGTCCCATTTCTTGGGAGCGTCTTCGGCGTAGGTATCGACCAGCTTCTTGACGATCGTCTTCTGCAAGTCCTTGGGCAAGGCGCCGAAGCCGTCCATCCGCGTGATCATCACCTGCCAGTCGACCGGCTCTTCCGGCGTGCGGAAGCCGGCCGAACCGACCTGGTGGCAATAGGTGCACGACATCTTGAAGGCCATGCGGTGTTCTTCGTTGTCGAACTCGAGCTCGCCGAACAGGCTCGCGCCGGTGCGCTGCGAGAGCAGGTCGTCGGTCGGCTCCATAGCCAGCTTGACGTCCTCGTTGCCTTCGCCCGATTCGATTTCCAGCTCGTCGCTGTAGGTGTCCTCGAAACCCACCAGCCGGGCGCGAATGCGGTACAGGCTGGGCGGCAACTGGTCGAGAATGAAGCGGCCCTCGGGATCGGTGAGCACGGTGATGCTCTTTTCGGCATCTTCGTCGACGGCCGAAACCAGCGCCCCCCGCAAGCCCTTGCCCGAGCTGTCGACCACGGTGCCCTTGACCGAACCGGTGTCCGCGGCGAAGGCCGCCGCCGTCATCGTGACCGCCGTCAGCAGTGCGATTTGTACCCGCCACATGTTTTGCATCGCTCAATCCTCCCCTTGAAGCGCGCGGGTGCGAAGTGCGTGCCGCGCGACGGATGGTCGTTTGAACAGTCGATTATCGTGCCGCTATTTTGCGAAATCAAGTTCCACCGGTTGAATCACCACGTTGATCAAATAGTCGCGAAACTGGCTCCGCTCGACCGGCTCGAGCGAGCGGAGAAACGCCGCCACTTCGCGGACTTGTTTCTCGGTCAGCGCGATCTTGCCCACCTCGATCTCCACCCCGGCACGTTTGTCCTGCCGAGCGATACGGCCGTTGTCGACGTGCCGCTGGATGGCTTCTTCCAGCGTGGCGGCGCTGCCGTTGTGGAAGAAAGCCTTCTTCTTGGCCAGGTTGCGCAGCGAGGGCGTATCGACCGGCTCGTCCGCCGTGCCGATGTGATGCTTCTGGCCGTCGGTAAAGTCGGGCAGCGTGTGGCAGGCCGTGCAGTTGCCGATGCCCGTGGCGTCGCCGTAGGCCCGGATGAACATCATCCAGCCGCGAAAGGCATCGTCGCTAAACCCCTCGGCGGGCCGCTTGATAAGAATCCGCCCGGCCTGGTTCCCCAGCCGCGATTCCATGAAGCCCCAGTAATCGCCGGCATCTTCGTCGCCGACGAACTGCTCGCGAAAGCGGTTCATCTTCATGAACGCGTCGTACGGCGACGTGTACTTGGCATCTTCCACCACCCGCCCCGAAGCCGATTGGGCCCGGGCCGGTTGCGCTGCGAACAGCAAAGCCCCCACCGCCGCGAAGACCACGGTTGTCTTGATCCACATCGTTCGATTCTCTTTTCCCTTCGGGCTTCGCATCACAACTCTTCTCTTCGTGTCCCTACGAGCCCGAAGCGCAAGCGAGGGTCGTTCGCACTCGTGTATTGCCCGCTGTTACCCTCGCTTGCGCTTCGGGCTCGTGTTCGTCTTGTCCCTCGCTTGCGCTTCGGGCTGGTGTTTGTATCGTTTGATCCTCAGGGCAATCCAAACGCCAGCAACTCCGACTTCTGTCCCAACCCGCCCACGGCCAGCACGATGTACTGCTTGCCGTCGACCATGTAAGTCATGGGCGTGCCGTGCGGCGTCGACTCGAGCGTGCGCTCGAGCACCAGCTTGCCCGTCTTCTTGTCGAACGCTCGCAGGTAGCCGGTCTTGCCCATCCGCAGCGCGAGGTTCTGGGGGTCTTCCTCGGCCTGAATGACGAAGAACAACTCCTTGGTCAGCACGCCGCCGCCGTTGGAAAACACGCCGTTGGCCGCCGCGCCCAAGGGGCCGAGATTCAAATGCTTGATCGCCGGATGATCGCGCGGACCGTCGCCGTGCGGCACCTGCCACAGGATCTCGCCGCGGTTCAGATCGATGGCCGTGATGCGACCGTAGGGCGGCTTGAACATCGGCAGACCCTGCGGCCCCTCGATCGTGAACCCGCCGGTGCGGATGTACTTGAACCGCGAGCGATTTTGGTCCGGCTGGCGGAGCCCGATCACAAAGGGCTGCGTCATCGAGGGGACATACAACACGCCCGTCTCGGGATCGAAGGCCGCTCCGCCCCAGTTGGCGCCGCCAGCCGGGCCGGGAAGCTGCAACGTGCCCAGGCGTCCGCCGTCGCCGATCTCGATGGGCGGGGTGAACATCGGGCCGGATTCGTACTTCTTCAAGATCTCGATCGCCTCGGCTCGCAATTCAGGCGTGAAGTCGATCAGGTCGTCTTCGGTCACGCCCTGCCGCTCGAACGCCGGCGGCCTGGTCGGAAACGGCTGCGTGGGCGACGTCTCCTCGCCCTCGACGGTCGACTGCGGCACCTCGCGCTCTTCAATCGGCCACACCGGCTCGCCCGTGGCGCGGTCGAACACGTAACAGAAACCCTGCTTGCTCACCTGGGCCACGGCCTTGATCTGGCGCCCGTCGACGTTCAGGTCGACCAGGTTGGGCCCGCAGGGAAAATCGTAATCCCACAGCCCGTGGTGCACCGCTTGAAAGTGCCACACGCGTTGGCCCGTATTGGCATCGAGGCACACCAGCGACTCGGCGAACAAGTTATCGCCCGGGCGATGGCCGCCGTACCAGTCGTTGGTCGGCGTGCTCAGGGGCAAGTAGACGTAGCCCAGTTCTTCGTCGGCGCTGAGCGTGGTCCAGACGTTGGTGTTGCCGGCTTCTTTCCAGGAGTCGTCTTCCCAGGTCTCAACGCCGTACTCGCCTTCCTGCGGAATCGTATGAAAGATCCACTTCTGCTCGCCGGTCCGCACGTCGTAGCCGCGCACGTGGCCCGGCGGCATGTTGGGTTGCGTGGGCGCATCGAACACGATCGAGCCGACGACGATCGTGTCGCGGCACACCACCGGCGGCGAGTTGAAGCCGTACATCCGCTCGTTGATCTTGCGTCCCAGGCCCTGGGCCAGGTCCACTTGCCCGCCGTCGCCAAACTTGGGATCGGGCCGGCCGGTCTCGGCGTCGATGGAAATGAGCTGCCGCCCGCCGGTGGCGATGATGATCCGCCGCGCTTCGCCGTCGGTCCAGTATTCGACGCCGCGATGCTGAAACCCCGTGTTCGTGGGCCGGCCCTTCTCGTAGCTCTTGGGATCGTACACCCAGATCGTGCTGCCGGTGCCGGCGTCGATGGCGGCCACCTGGCTCAGGCTGGTGCTGACGTACAGCACGCCGTCGACCATCAAAGGCGTGACCTTGAACTGCCCCGGCAGCAGCCTCCGGTTTTCCTTAGCGAGCGGCTCGTCGACCGATTCCCACCGCCAGGCAACTTGGAGCTTCTCGACGTTCGCCTTGTTGATCTGGTCGAGCGCCGCGTAACGCGCGTGGCCGCGGTCGCCGCCGTAGTGATGCCACTGGCCTTCGGCTGCCCCATATTGGGCTTGAGCAACCGGCGCCAGCACGCACGCCAGCGCCATCGCGAGCAACCCGCCCCCACAACTTCGAAACGTCCTCAACGGTGCGCCCTCCGTCGAAAACGCCGCTGGCCTGCTGGGGGAAGGCACGTCCGGCGTCCGTCTATCGATTTTCGGCGAGGAACTCGCCGCAGAATGGTCCAAGGAATTGAGCCGAGCCCCCATTGTGACTCAGGCCGGGGTGGGTTGCAAATCCTTGAGCAAGGTCGCGGAGAAGGCCTTCGCCTCCGAGGACCACTATAATGGGGTGATGGCTGACAGCGAGCAATCTGCGTGGCCCTGGTACTGGTGGCCGTTGCTTCCTTTGCTCTACCTACTCTTGATCCTCGCAGTAGTCGCCTTACCGATTCTGGGGCCCTTGTCAGTCCTCTATTTCGCCATCTATCCGGAACGGCACGCTCATGCCTATGACGTACGTGGTACCGCCCATCAACGACATCGGTTGGCTCAATGGCGTGACCACTACCGCAGCCTGAGCTTCCGGGGCCGCGTGCAGCGAGCGTTGCTTCTCAGGAGGCGGCGCAAGGCGACGAAATCCGCAAGACAGTAGGCACGACGCGCGGCACTATACCGCCGGGGCCTCCGCCGGTGGTTCACCAGACGCCACCACCACCCACGCCAGCGCCACCTTCTGCACCTCGATCTCGCGCTTTCTTGGCCGGATCGGGTACGGCTCGATCTTCGGCTCGCGGTAGTCGGCGTCGAACTGGTCGACCTCGTCCTCGAACTTGTGCTCCAGGTCGGCCCGTTGGTCCATCAGCTTGTCGAGCGCCTTTTGCGCCCGGGCCACGTCGCCGCGCTGCTTCATGGCGCGCGACGCTCGCCGGGCGGTGGTCGAGGCGCGGCGCACGTTGGTGACGCTGGCCAGCTTGCGGCCGAACAGCGCCCGCAGGATCGACTCGCCAAACGACACGGCCGTTTCCACCGTCTCGGTCTGGGCCTCCGAGCGCTCGCGGGCCACACGCTCACGGGCCTTTTGAATCCGCTCGTCGAGCGTGGCCCCCTTGGCCGCGTACTTGCGCCGCAGCTTCTCCACCGCCTCGTCGCGCAGCTCGCGAGCCCGCTGCGTGATGCGAATGCGAAAGTCGGCTTCGGTTTCGTCCGGGGTCGAGTACTCCTTCAAGGCCGGAGCCCGCCACAGCGTCAGGCGATGGTGCTGGTAGAGATAGTCGTCCAGGCTTTTGCGCCAGGCCGTGTAGTGCTTCGCGTCCTCAAGCTCCGACGGCAACGGGGCAAAGTCGACGCCCTCGCGCGGCTTTTCCTCGACTTCCACCTCGCTGGGCGACAGCACCTCGGCCGCGTCCCAGCCGTTGCGGGCCGCGCTTTCCCCGGGCACCAACACGCCGACGCCTCGCCAGCAATCCACGCCACGCCGCGCATCGACAAAGTGCAACTGCGCCATGCCAAACAGCGCCGGGCGATACACCTCGGGCCCCGCGTCTTCTCCGGCCGTGTGCGTCACGTACACCTGCTCGATCGCCGGCGCCAGGTTCCGCACTTCGGAGGTCGTCTCGACCGGTTGCTCTCCTGCCGCGACTTCGTGCGTGAACTCGGCAACCTCCTCGGCCGGCGGCGGCTTGCGCTCGGCCATCAGCATCTGAATCTGGCTGCGCGACATCGGACCCCGCAAGTACGACAGGCACCACCGCGTTTCAAACACCACCGGCCGGTCTTCGTGCACGTTGTTGAGCAGGAACTTGCGGCTGCCCAATCCCGCCAGCGTGGCTTCCATTTCGGCGCGGTTGAACGTGCTGCCGGCTTCGGCCGAAGCGCCTTCCAGCCCTTCCAGCACGCGGGCCTTGTCGCGCTCGGTCTGCAGCCGACCCAGAAACCAGGTGCCGGTGTTCGACAGCCCCTTGTAGTCGAGATCGACCGGGTTCTGCGTGGCCAGCACGACGCCCAGGCCGTAGGCCCGGGCCTGCTTGAGCAGCGTGAGCATCGGCTTCTTCGACGGCGGGTTGGCCACCGGCGGGAAGTATCCGAACACTTCGTCCATGTACAGAATCGCCCGCAGGCTCGAGGTGCCGCTTTGCGTGCGGACCCAGGCCAGCACCTCGTTGAGCAGGATGGTGACGAAGAACATCCGCTCGGCTTCCGACAGGTGCGCGATCGACAGGATCGACAGCCGCGGCTTGCCCTCGGGCGTGTACAGCAGCCCGGCCACGTCGAGCGGTTCGCCCTCGAGCCAGCCGGCAAAGCCCGGCGAGGCCAGCAGGTTGTTGAGCCGCATCGCCAGTTCGGTCCGCTGCTTCTCGGGATAGAACGTCTCCAGGTCGAGTGAGCCCACTCGGGTGAGCGGCGGATCCTGCACCTGGTGCACTAGCGCCGCCAGGTCCAGGCTTTGTCCCTTGCTCCAGGCGGCTTCGAGCAGTTGCGAAATCAGAATGTGCTCGCGGCTGGTGATCGGATCGGCGTCGATGCCCACCAGGGCCAGCAGTCCCGAGGCGTCGGCGCTGATGCGATCGCGCAGCAGGTCGGCATCGTCGCGGATCGCCTCGGGCGGGGCGTCGAACGAACGCAGCACGCTCAGCGGCAATCCGGCGCTGGAGCCAGGCGTGTAGATCGCGCAGTCGACCGTCGAGCGATACTTCTCGATCCGCTCGCCGTCTTCGCCCCATTCGGCCAGCCCGTTGCGCCACAACTCGGCCGTTTGCGCGGCCAGCTCGTCGGGCGAAAGGTTGTTGCGCGCCGCGGTGCTCTCGTCGATCCAGGGACGAAAGTCGGCCGGCTCGAGCTTCGGAAACGCCAGCAGCAGGTTGCCCAGATCGCCCTTGGGATCGATGGCGATGGCGGGCACGCCGTCGATCGCGGCTTCTTCCAACAGGGCCAGGCACAGGCCCGTCTTGCCGCTGCCGGTCATGCCCACGCAGACGGCGTGCGTGGTCAGGTCCTTCGAGTCGTACAGCAACGGATCGGCCCCGCGCGTGCGGCCCGCCAGATCGTATTCGGCCCCCAGGTAGAAGGCCCCCAGCTTTTCAAAGTCGTGCATCGCTTGCTCCGCGCGGGCGTCGCTAAGGGGCCACCAGCTCGAACGACTCGACCACTTCGTCGGGAATGCGCCGCAGCGTGCCGCTGGCAAAGTCGACAAACGCCCAGCGCGTGGCCGCCTTGGCCAGCACGCGCTCATCGTCGGCGCGAACGATTCGGTAGCGCCGCGTGGACGAGACCTTGGTCATGTCGGCCACCCAGGTATGCACGACGACCTTCTGTCCATCGTAGGCCGGCTCGACGTATTTGATCTCGTGCGAGCGCACGACCCAGCCGCCGCCCAGTTGCTCGTAGCGTTCGGCCGTCCACCCCTGCACGGCCGAGTGGGCCACCGCGGCGTCGAGCATCCAGCGCAGGTACACCAGGTTGTTGACGTGGCCCAGTCGGTCGATTTCTGCAGGCTGCACGACCCGCGCGTGCTCGTAGATAGCGGGCATCGGTATCCGTACGTGCGAAGTGCGATGGAGTCGGACGGCCGCCGCGCGGCAGGCCTGGGGGCCTCACTCGGGGCGCCGGTGCTCCCTAGGCTAGCAGATTGGCCGCTTGCGCGGCAGACGGCTGCTGGCACCCCCGGCGGCGGCGCGCGAACCGCGGCAGCGGTGAGAACCTAACTCGAAGGCCCAACGGCGCTTGCCGGCGCGGCTTCGCTTCCGGGGAGAGGCGGCCGCCGCGCGTCTCGGGGCCGCGCCGGGCGAGAAACACCGCCCGCGAAAAAAAACCATCCGCGCATAAAAGAACCGCACAGGCGCGGGGCAGCAACGCTGTGCGGCTCATGGGCGCCGAAGCGCTCCACGTATCGTTAACCACGTTTCGTCGGTGGTGTTACTTCAAAGGTGCAATTCGTGGTGACGTGGGTCGTGAGATCCTTCCCACCATGAGGTCACAGCGAACATGACGCTGGTAATGATCGGCCAACGGATCAACGTCTCTATATTCATTTTTGCACACGCCGGGGGGCGACGCACGGGCGGTTGTCGCAAGCTACCCTCGCGAAACGCTTTGCTCGGACCGAGTGCGTAAATTTCATACGTCTGCGCACGCCTGAAATGCACGTTCGAGGTACACAATCTACTTACACCGTGCACATTCACGGCTCGGGCTGTCGGGGGGGACGACCGGCAAAAAACAGCACGATCACTGCCGCCAGCGCCATGCCGGCGCTGAACAAGAACGCCGCCGGCGCTCCGTACGCCTGGTACACGCCGCCAAACACCAGACTCGCCGGCAAGGCCGCGATGCCGATCACGAAGTTGTACCAGCCGAACGCCAGCCCCTGATGCTCGGCGCCGACCAGATTGGCCACCAGCGTCCGCTCGGCCGGTTCGGTCAACGCGTAGAACACGCCGTACAACATGAAGAACGACCAGGCCGCCAGCATGCCGGTCACCCAGGCGAAGGCCGCGTAGATCGCCGCATAGATCAGCCAGCCGAGAAAAATCAGCGGCCGCGGACCGAGCCGATCGACCGCCGCGCCGGCCAGCAGGCTGCCGGCGCTCTTCACCAGGTGAAACACGCCCCACACCAGCGGAATCACGTTGACCGGTACGCCCAGATCGCCCAGCCGCAACAGCAGGAACGCGTCGCTCGAGTTGCCTAGCGTGAAGATCAACAGTGCCACGAGGTAGATGCGAAATCTTCGCCCAAAGGGACGCAGCGTCAGATGGAACTCCTTGGCCGCGCGGGTGGTCGAGGGCCGCTCGCGCAGGCCCACCAGCACCAGCAGCGTGACGACGATTCCCGGCACGATGGCCAGCAGGAACAGGGCCCGCATCCGTCCCGGCCAGGCGGTGAGAAACACAAAGGCCACGGCCGGCCCGATCGCGGCGCCCAGGTGGTCCATCGCCCGGTTGAAGCCGAACGCCCGCCCCCGTAGCTCCGGCGCCGTGCAGTCGGCGATCATCGCGTCGCGCGGCGCCGAGCGAATGCCCTTGCCGAAGCGGTCGGCAAACCGCACCAACAGCACCTGCCAGGCCGCGAAGGCCACGCCGATCAGCGGACGGCACAGCGCGCCGGTGGCATAGCCCACGACGACGAACAGCTTGCGCTTGCCGAGCCGATCGGACCAGGCACCCGACCAGAGCTTGAGCAGGCTCGAGGTGGAATCGGCCACGCCTTCCACCGCGCCCAGGGCACTGGGTCCCGCGCGGAGCACCTCGGTCAGAAAGGCCGGCACCAGCGGAAAGATCATCTCGCCGGCGACGTCGTTGATCAGGCTCACCCACCCCAGCAGGCGTACGTTGCGCGGCAGGCGCTCGGGCGGCGATGGCGAGTCTGGCGGCATCGCCGTGGGCTCTGGCATCCTTCGCGCCCCCGTTCGGCTCGCGTCGGCCGGCCGCCGATAGCCGCACCGACGTTGCGGCTATTCGACCCGCTCCCAATACTCCAGCAGGTTGCCGCTGCCCTTTTCGCCGGTGAACTCGCTGGGGCGGTTTTCGTTCGAGACTTCCATGCACTGCACCATCTGGCCGTCTTCGAACTTGTAGATCACCAGGTAGACCTTGCCCTCCTCGTCGCCGCGGGTGATGACGATATCGAGCTCCTTGGGATCCTTCTCCGGGGCGATCTTATACAGGCCACCGTGCGAGTCGTTGGCCGTTTCGAACGTGAAGTTCTCGCCTTCGATCGTCAGCCGCGTCTTGTCGATCCGCTCCTTCGCCAGGAACTCGCCGTCCTGCTTCATCGACACGGGCTTCCACTTGCCCTGCAGCATTTCCAGATCGGATTGCGGTTCGGCCGGTTCCTGTGGGTCGTTGGCCGCCTGCTCGGCCGGGGCGCTGCAGCCGGCCAACAGCAGCGCGGCGGGCAGCAGCAGCAAAACAAAGGCATGTTCCATGGCGTATTCGCTCCGGGGGCGATTTCGGTCGTGCGGCCCAGTATAAGACGGACCCCTGCGGCTTGCCAATCGATCGGCGACAAGCCGAAACGCCGTGCGTATATTTGAACTATGCGGCTTTCGATCGGAACATGGGCGTTGGTGGCGGCATCGCTTCTCGCGGCGGGCTCGCCCCTGCGCGCCGACGAGCCGCCCGCCCCCGAGCAGACGGCCCCCGAGCAGACGGACCCCGGTACGGCGGAACCGGTGGACGAAGCAGAGCCGGCCGAGCCCCAGGATGCCGATTCCTCCGAGCCGGCGGTCGGCTATGCCGACGTGCAGCCGATCTTTGCCCGCCACTGCGTCGAGTGCCACGGGCCCGAGGAGCGCAGCGGAGGGTTGCGGCTCGACACGTACGAAGGGGCCGCGCGCGGCGGCGACTCGGGCCAAGCAGTGCTCGATGCGCCACTGGAGGAAAACGAGCTGTATGCCCGCGTGTCGTCCAGCGACCGGACGTATCGCATGCCCAAGAACGCCGACCCGCTCTCGGCCGAAGCAATCGAGACGCTGCGCCGGTGGGTCGAGTCCGGCACCCCCTGGCCCCGCCCCACGCACGAGCGACAGCCGCAAGGGTTACCGTTCTACGATCGCTGGCTGCTGAAGATTAGCGTCTGGCTCGACCGCTACGAGTTCGAGTACGACTATGCGTATCCCTACTTCATTGGCGTGCTGGTGGTGCAGCTGGTGCTGCTGGTCGTCTTCCGCGTTCGCGCGGCCTACCGCAAGGGACGCCCCTGGGCCACCGGCAGGCTGGCTCGCCTGGGCCGCTTTAGCGACGGCATCGGCTCGCGTGAGGTTGCGCTGGTGACGATCCTGTGCGTGGCGTGCGTGGCGATTGCCGCGGCGCGGGGGCACATCCTCAAGCTGCGTGGCGAGCTGGCCGCGGTCAACGAGCAGCTGCCGCACTACCAGAACATGTGGAGTTCGACGGTCTACGGCTTTCCGCCGCGCCCCATACGGCAGAAAGTTCCCAAAGCCGTCTCGCGCACCTACTATCGGGGCAACTGCGAGCGCAACGACGAACTATTCAATCGCGGCGACTATCTCACCGCCACGTTTCGTGTCAGCCTCTGCGATGCCCAGCGGCAGCCGCTGGAAATCGGCGACGCGGTCCCCGCAGACGGCATCTTCGTCCGCATCGAGATCGAGCGTGCTCCGGGCACCACCGAGAAGTTGTTCTCCGAGGCATTGATGTCGTCGGTCATGCTCGTCAAGAACTTCTACGAAGCTCCCAATACCAAGCTCACCGAAGAGGTCACACGGCTCGAGACCCTGAAGCCCGATTGGCACTGGGTGGCCTACGTGCCCGTGGAAGTCGGCAGCAGCGGCGGCGACGTGCTGGACGGCACTATCTACATCTACGCCGGCCAGATTCGCGACGGGATGCTGGACGGCACGCCGCACTATGGCGTCGAGTATGCATTGACGATCGTCGACGGCAAGCTTACTCCCGAGAGCGACCTGTGGATGGATTCGTTCGGCAACAACGCCTTCGAACCGCCGGCGCGCGACGACAAGCTGCCGTACGACGAGTGGTTCAGCGAGCGCTCGATGCCGGTGATCACCGGCAAGAACTCGTCGGATCCGACGTTGCTCGGCGTTGACGAGTACGTGGAAAAGGGCCTGATCGGCCCGCCCGAAGCCGCAAGCGCCGAGGCACCCCCGCCTGGATCGCCGACGCCCGAGAAGGCCGAGCCGAGCGGGGCCGCGACTGCCGGCGACGAAGATGCCGACGGTGCAAAGGAGGGCGCCGGCGAAGGCGATCAGGCTTCCCAGTCGCCCGAGGGCGAGTAGCCTTCCAGCAGTAGTTCGTCGGCCGAGCCGCTGTGCACCACGCGTCCGCGTTCCAGCATGATCACGCGCTCGGCCAGCCGCCGCACTTCCGAGGCGTTGTGGCTCACGTAGATCGTCGGCACGTGCCACTCCTCGACCACGCGCTCCAGATACGAGAGCACCCGGTCCTTCAGCGGCGCATCGAGCGCGGCCAAAGGTTCGTCCATCAGCAGTAACTGCGGTCCGCTCAGCAGCGAGCGTCCCAGGGCCACTCGCTGCTTTTCGCCGCCGGAAAGATTGCGCGGATAGCGGGCCAGCAAATCACCCAGCTCGAGCACCTCGATCACGCGCGAGGCCTCGATGGCCGAGTTTTCGCCGCGCCGCCGACGCAGACCGTAGGTCAGGTTGCGCTCGACGCTCAAGTGGGGAAACAGCAGATGATCCTGCAACACGAAACCTACGCGCCGCCGTTCGGGCCGGGTGTCGATGCCGCGCCGCGTGTCGAGCCAGATCTGCTTGCCCAGGGCGATCGCCCCCTCGCGCGGACGCAGCAGCCCCGCGATCATGTACAAAATGCTCGTCTTGCCGCTGCCCGAGGGACCGAACAGCGCGGTCACTTGCGCATCGGTTTCGAAGGCCGCATCGAGCGCGAAGCCGCCGGCGAATCGGTGGGCACAGCGAAAGCTAAGTCGATTCACGCGTCGCGTGCCTCCGTTCCAGCCATTCGCTGGCCACCAGCGCCAGGGCCGCCAACACGATCGAGATCGACGCCAGCCGCCACACCTCGGCCTCGAAGCCGGGACGGTTCCCGGCGCTGAAGATCGCCAGCGGAATCGTTTGCGTCTCGCCCACGATGTTGCCGGCCACCATGATCGTGGCGCCGAACTCGCCCAGGCTGCGGGCAAACGCCAGCACGCAGCCGGCCAACACGCCGCTGCGGGCCAAGGGCAGCGTGACGCTAAAGAACGCGTCGGCCCGCCCCGCGCCCAGGCTGCGGGCGACCATTTCGAGCCGCGGGTCAACCGCCTGAAACGCCAGGCGAATGGCCCGCACCATCAACGGAAAGCTCACCACGGCCGAGGCAATCGCCGCACCCAGCCAGGTGAACACGATTTCGATGCCCAGGGTGCCGGCCAGCGCTCCGCCGATGGGGCCCTTGGGCGAAAACACGAACAGCAGCAACAAGCCCGTCACCACCGGCGGCAGCACCAGCGGCAAGTTCACGACCAACTCCAACACCCACTTGGCCCGCGACTGCCACCGCGCGAGCACGTAGCCGGCGGCGATGGCCACCGGCAGGCTGGCCACCACGGCACACAGCCCGACCTGAAAGCTGAGCCGCAGGGCGAGCCATTCGTCGCGCGAAAGCCCCCACCACCGCTGTGCCGCCGCGACCGGCACGGCATCGGCTGCCGGGTGATCGTCGGCCATCACCAGGAAGCCGTAGCGGCGAAAAACATCGGCCGCCTCGGCCGAAAGCAAGTAGTCGTAGAAGGCCACGGCGGCTGGACGCTCCGCGCCCCTGTTCAACAGTACCACGGGATAGCGAATCGGCTCGGAGAGCGACTCGTCGAGCTCGACCGCCACGCGCACGCGATCGCTGGTGGCCGCGTCGCTGGCGTACACGATCGCCGCCTCGGCCGCGCCGCTGACGACCAACTGCATGGCCTGCCGCACGTCGGCCGCCGAAACCACCTTGGCTTCGAGATCCTGCCACAGGCCCAACTCTGCGAGCGCCTGACGGGCGTAAATGCCCGCCGGCACCGAGGTCGGATCGGCCAGCGCCACATGGTCGATGCCCTGCTGCTCAAGATCGGCCGGACGCTTCACTTCCAGCTTCGAGTCGTCGGCCACGACCACCACCAGCCGATTGCTCAACAGGTCGCGCCGCCGGGCCACGAGCCCTTTCTCATCGAGGAAGTCGGCCCAGCGCTCGTTGGCCGAGAGATAGACGTCGGCCGGCGCGCCCGCGGCAATTTGCTGGGCCAATGCCGAACTGGCGGCGAAGCCGGCGTCGACGGTCACCTGCGGGTGCGTTTTGACGAACGCGGCCCGCAACGCGTCGACCGCGTCGGTCGTGCTGGCGGCCGACAGCACCAGCACCTGGCCTTCGAGCGGAGCCTCGTCGGCGCGTGCCGCGGCGGCCAGCAGGCAGCACGTGCTCACGATGACAACAGCCCGCGAGAGTTTCATGGCGCGACGGCGGCTCCCGGCTGAGCGTCGCGAACCAATTGTCCGCAGGCCGCCGCGATGTCGGCGCCCAGCGAGTAGCGCGTCGTCACCGGAAAGCCCGCGGCTTTAAGCGACTCGGAAACCACTGCGTGCCTCGAGGGGGTCGAGCGGCGCAACGGGGGTGCTTCGGCAATGGGATTGAAGGGAATCAGGTTCACGTGCACCCGCAACCCGCGCAGGTATTCGATCAGCGCGGCGACGTCGTCGTCCGTGTCGGTCAGCCCGTCCAGCAGCAGGTATTCGATCATCACGTCGTACTGTCCCAGCGCGGCCACTTCGGCCAAGGCCTCGCGCAACTCGGTCAGATCGTGCCGCGCGGCCACGGGCATCAAATGCCGGCGGACGTCGTCGCGAGCGCTGTGCAGGCTCACCGCCTGCCGCACCTGGGGCCACGCCCGCGCGCAGCGGACCATCGCGCGGGGAATGCCCACGGTGGAAACCAGCAGCCGGCGGGGATGGAAGTGAAACGCCCGCGGGTCGACCAACCGCGCCAGGGCCGCGTGCAGGGCTTCCTCGTTGTGAAACGGCTCGCCCATGCCCATGAACACGATGCTGCGCACGTTGCGGCCTTCGCGGGCGGCGAGCTCACCGGACTGCACGATCTGGTCCAGGATCTCGGCCGCCGAGAGATTGCGTGCCAGACCCATCTTGCCCGTGGCGCAAAACTGGCACCGTGCGGCGCAGCCCACTTGCGTCGACACGCACAAGGCCGTGCGTCCCGAGGCCGGCCGCAGCACGACCGATTCCAGCAGCAGATGTTCGGCCGTGCGAAACAGCAACTTCGTCGCGCCGTCGCGGGCCGAGTCGAAGCGTTCGCTCAGCTCCAGGGCATGGAACTCGAACCGGGCCGCGAAATCGTCGCGCACCGCCTTGGGCAGTGCCGCCAGCGCCTCGCGCGGGCCGGCGTACTTCTTGTAGAAGGCGGTTCGCAGCGAGCGCACGTGCTGCGCTTCGAGCCGGTGGCCGTGGCGCCACTGTTCGATCGCGGCAAAGTCGTGGATGCTTGTCATCGTCCGGCTCCTGCCTGCGCGGCGCGAATCCCCTCGGCCGCGCCGCGTCGGGCGGCGCGAGGGCGGTGCCGCCTCCGCGTCACCCTTCCCGCCAGGAGATGCTACTTGTCCGCCTGACGGAAAGTGTAAATCAGGCCGCCGTCGGTCGTGTAGTAGGCTTCGCCCTGTTCGTCCTCGCCGAACGACATGATCGGGCTGACGTTGCCTTCGATCACGTAGTTGGCCACGACCTCTTGTTTGTCTTCGTCGTACTTCAGGGCCCAGATCTTGCCCGCCACGTAGTCGGCGTACAAGTAGCAGCCCTCGAGTTGCGGCAGCTTCTTCCCGCGGTACACGTGTCCGCCGGTGATCGACTTGCCCGTGCTGTGGTGATAGTCCCAGATGGGCTCGATCAACTCGGGCCGCGGCCCGGAGCCGTTCTCCTTAAACTTGTGCACGCCCTCGCGCAGGTTCCAGCCGTAGTTGCCGCCCTTGGTGATCAGGTCGATCTCTTCCCACAGGTCCTGGCCCACGTCGCCGCACCACAGCGTGCCGGTCTTTTTGTCGAAGGCGATCCGCCACGGATTGCGCAGCCCGTAAGCGTAGATCTCGGGCATCGCGTCGGGATCGTCGACAAACGGGTTGTCGGCGGGAATGGCGTACGGCTTGCCGTCCGACTTGTGATCGACGTCGATCCGCAGGATCTTGGCCAGGTGCGTCTTCAGGTTCTGGCCGTTCTTGAACGGATCGTCGCGCAGCCCGCCGTCGCCGATGGCGATGTACAGGTAGCCGTCGGGCCCGAAGACGATCGTGCCGCCCTTGTGGTTCCAGAACGGATGTTCCACGGCCAACAGCCGCTCCTCGGAATCGGGATCGGCCTTGTTCGGGTCGTCTTTCGACACGTGGAACCGCGACACGACGATCGTGTTCGGCTTGGGCGTGTCGGTCGGCGTGTAGTAGACGAAGAACTCGCCGTTCTCCTGGTAGTTGGGATGAAAGGCCATGCCGAGAAAGCCCTTCTCGTTCTCGCGGTCGACGTACACCACCCGCGAGGAGATGTCGAGAAACACTTCCGGCTCTTCGACTTCCTGGTCATTGGGAAACACGTACACGGTGCCCATCTGCGAGGGCACGAACAGCCGGTCCGAGCCGTCGCCGGCGTGGGTGACCAGAATCGGGCGATCGATGCGAAAGTTGGTAAACACCTTCTCCACCTCGACGTCGATCGGCGTGTCGGCCACGTCGAGCGAAGGGCTCTTGTCTTTGACGGCCGAACAGGCCAACGCGAACAGCTCGGCGATATTCACCTGGCGATTCGATCCCGAGTCGTCCCCGACCTGGCGAATCACGATCAAATCGAGGCTCGGCACCACCAGCATGTCGTTGCTGAACCGACCCAGGGCCGCATAGGCGTCGGCCGGCACGTCCGACCACTTGTCGGGTTCGTTGTTCCACCACAAGTAGCCGTACTGCGCGTTGAGGTCCTGCGACGGCGAAGTGGCCTTGGCGACCCAGTCGGCGCTGATGATCTTCTGCTTGTTCCACATGCCGTTGTTGAGAAACACCATCCCGAACCGCGCCAGGCTGCGGGCCGTGATGTGCAGCCCGGAATAGGGCGTGGGCATGCCGTCGCGCTCTTCCCAGCTCCAGCTGTCGCTCGAGATGCCGATCTTCTGAAACACGTGCTCGTCTAGCAGCTCGTCGATGTTCTTGCCCGTGGCCTGGTGCACCACGGGGCTCAACAGCGACAGGCCGGAGTTGTTGTATTGCCACTTCGTGCCCGGCTCGGCGACCATCGGCAGCTCGTTGAGCACGTAGTCGAACAGGTCGTCGCGACCCAGCACGCCGTTGTCGCTCTTGGCGCCACTGGTCATCGACAGCAACTGGCCCACCGTGATCTCGCGCTTCTCGGGCGGAGCGGCTTCGGGAAAGAACTCGCCGACCTTGCTATCGAGCGTGAGCTTGCCTTCGGCGATCGCCAGCGCCGCGGCCGTGCTGGCAAACGACTTGGTGGTGGAATAGACCAGGTACTTCGAATCGGGCGTGGCGTCGTCGAAGTACCACTCGCCGACGATCCGCCCGTGCCGCACGATCATGCCGGTCTTGCTGCCGTTGTCTTCGAGCCACTGGCCGACCTGGGCCACGATCTCGGGCGACATCGATTGCGACTCGGGCGTGTCGACCGTCCACTGGTCGCCGGGAAACACGGTTTGGGCGGCGGCCGGCAGCGCGGCTAGCAGCGTCAGCAGGGCACACAACATCACACGGGCGAAAAGCGGTTTCATGCAGGCATCCTCGGCGGGTCTGGACTCTCGGCCGGCACATCGGCGGGAACGGGTAAACCGCCATCATACGTACAGATTCCCGGCCGTGGCAAACCGCTGCTAGCTGGCCCGCTGGTTGCCGGGCGATGAGGGTCCGGCTGCCAGATTGGTTTCGCCGGACACAGCCGCGGGCCATTTTGGCCGCCAGCATTCCTATCGCGGCATTGACGTGACATCGCGGGGCCAAGTCGCCCCCGCAACGACTTGCGCCATCCGGGCCCAAGCGGCTGCCCCTTGGCACTCCATTTGCAATTTCCCACGGGCATCCACCACGGATCGAATGAGGCTGGCGGCCTCAGGGACCTTCAAACTTCGGAGGGAAACCGCAATGCTCGTACTCAGTCGCAAGCAAAAGCAAGAGATTCACATCGGCCAGGATATCAAGGTCACGGTGCTCGGCATCCGTGGCGGCGTGGTCAAACTCGGCATCGAGGCACCCTCCGACGTCCACATCCTGCGCGGCGAGTTGCCCAGCTGGTACGAAGCGGGAAGCAAGCACGAGCTTGAAGTCTCGCTGACGTAAGCCTCGCTGCAATTCTCGATCGACCCCGCGCGCCAACGCGCAATCGGTCGATCTCGAAGCGTCTCGTCGCGCTCGGCCCATGAGCCGCGCATTCGCGATCGCGAGCGGAGAAGACGCGCGACAGAGCCCGAAAATGCGGGGCCCCGGCAGAGTTTTCCGCCTGAGGGCCCCGCAAAATCGTCTCACCGCATCGCAATCCGCCGGCAATACGCCGCGTCAACCCTTGCTCCGCGCCGCGCGTGAGTGTTAAGATGCGTACTTCCCCGGTGGCGAGCGTTCATGCCCTGGGGCTCTACGGGTCGTGTCGCCCGCGCTGGGCTGGCACTTCAGGCTTTAAGCGAAATCCACGGAGTTGCGTGTGGGTACGAAACGAACGGGCAAGGGTCGGCGGAAGCAGGGTCGCAAGAAGCGCCGCATGCGCTCCAAGATCCGCCACCGCAAGGGCTAGAACCCCGCCGACCAGCGCCGCATCGCGCATCGATACGCCAGTCTTTCTGCCGCGGGCGCCCGAGTGCCGTGCGCGGCCGCTTTCAGCCCTTCAGTCCCGACGTGGCGATGCCGCGGATAAACGTCCGCTGCGCGAAGAAGAACAGAATCACGATCGGCAGCGTGAACAGCACCGCCGCGGCCATCAGCAGATTCGTCTGGCTCGAGTACGCACTGGTGAACTGCTCCAGCCCGTAAGCCAGCGTGAATCGCGACGGATCGTTCAAATACAACAGCGGCCCGTTGAAGTCGTTCCAGGCGGCCACGAACTGGAAGAGCGCCACGGTTGCCAGCGCCGGACGCGACAGCGGCAGCACGATTCGCCAGAAAATGCCCCACTCGCTGCAGCCGTCGAGCCGGGCTGCCTCGCTGAGCTCTTCGGGTATCGTCAGGAAGAACTGCCGCAGCAGGAAGATCGAGAAGGCGTCGCCCAGGAACGTCGGCACGATCAGCGCCGCCAGCGAGTTGTACATTCCCAGTTCGCTGATCAGCAGAAACCGCGGGATCATCGTCACGTGCCAGGGCAACAACATCGTGGCGATCATCACGCCGAACAGTTGATTCCGCAGCGGCCACCGCAGCCGGGCAAAGGCATAAGCCGCCAGCGAACAGCTCCACAGCGTTCCCAACACGCTGCCCGCACACAGCACGAGCGAGTTGCGCAGGTAGCGGAAGTAGGGCATCGTGGTCACGGCCTCGACGTAATTGCTCGCCCGCCACTCGACCGGCAGCACCCGATGCGGATCGGCCGCGATCTGCTCGGCCGGCTTGAATGAGGTGAGCAGCATCCACACCAGCGGCACGGCGAACACGGCCGCCGCGATCAACAAGAGCGCGTGGGCGATCCACGTCGGCGGGCTATTCCTTCGCACGCGCTGCCTCCAGCCGCGCCTGCACGCGGCGATTAGCGTTTTCTAGCGCCGCCCGCGGCGGCACCAGCTTGTACATCGCGTCCTCGGCGGCGCGAATCACTTCATCTTGAAAGAATTGCGCCCCCGGCACGCCCGGCGTGGGCACTTGCTCGGGGCTGGAAGCCAACTCCACAAACGTGCCGAACAACGGATAGCGCCGCAGGTAGTCCTGAAACGTCGGATGATCGACGACCGCTTGAGACGCGGGGATCCATCCGCCGCCGGCGCAGGCCCGGGCCGCTTCGCCTTCGTGCCCGTCGAAGCCGCTCCAGAACTTCATGAACGCCCAGGCCCCTTGCGGGTTCCTGGCGCCGCGCGGCACGACGAAGAAGTTGCCGTTGACCCAGCCGGCCTTCGGCACGCCGCTTGGCGGAGGCGGCAGCGGCACCACGCCGTAGTGCGGCACCTGCTCGCCGCGCTTTGCGGCCGCCGCGGCCACGGCGGCAATCTCGGCCACGCGCCATTGCCCGTCCATGATCATCGCATAGCGCCCCTCGAGCAGCGGAAACGCCGCCCCGGGCAGCGCCTGGTCGCCCTTGCGAAAGCGAGCCACCTGGTCGGGCCCGTAGCGCCGGCTGTACGAGGCCATCCAATCGAGTGCCGCGACGATCGGCTCGCTGTCGGCCGTGGCAACGCCAGTGCGCGGATCGTAGAACCGCCCCCCGAACACGATGCCCCACGACCATAGCCGCCGCGGGTCGGGCAGGTAGCCGTAGCGATCGTGCGGTTCTCCCGGCGGCGCGATGGCCAGCGCCGCGGCGTCGAGTTCGGCAAGCGTTTGCGGTGGCGCGAGGCCGTGTTCGGCCAGCAGGTCGCCGTTGTAATACAGGGCCCGAATGTCGAGCCCGTTGCACAGCGCGTAGAGCCGGTCCTGGTAGCTGCCGATTTGCCGGGCCGCGGGAAAGAGCCACCCTTCGAGTTCGGCGATCTCCTCCGGCGAAGCCATCGCATCCAGCGGAAGCAGCGCCTCGCGGTGGGCCCAATCGGCCACGATCGGATCGTCCTGGTTGAGCACGTCGGGCGGATCGCCGCCGGCCACGCTCAGGAAGAACTTCAGGTCCAGGTTGTTGCCCGGCATGGCCACGGGCCGCACGAAGTATTCCTGCTGGCTCTCGTTGAATCGCCGGCAGATCTCCTCGACCACCGGCCGATCCTTGCCGCCCCAGAAGTGCCAGAAGACGACCTCGCTGCGCGATTGCGGCACTTCGAAACGCCGCCGGCCGCTCTCCCAGAATGCCAGCGCGATGACGCCGGCCAGCAGGGCGACGCCGGCGATGCGTTTGAAGTTGCGTGTGTTCATGGTTTTCGTTGTCGCGCTCGGCACATGAATGTGCCGGCTAAGCGCCAGAGCGGAAAACGCGCGTCTCTGTTTCTAATCCCTATTCCCCAACCCCTAACCCCTAACGCCGATCCCTCTGCCGGTCTGGTAGTACACCCAGCGGCGCGAGGTGCGAAACAGGGCCCAGGTGGCGGCCACGACCAGCAAAAACATCGTCCAGGCGATCGCCGAGGCGTAGCCCATCTGCAGGTACTTGAATGCCGAGAGAAACACGTACAACGAGAGCATCAGCGTCGAGCCGGCCGGGGCCCCCTGCCCTTCGCTGACGATGTACACCTGCGTGAACGCCTGGATGGCGTGGATCAGGCCCATCACCAGGTTGAAGAAGATCACCGGCGAGAGCATCGGCAGCGTCACGTGCCAGAACCGCCGCAGCGGGCCGGCGCCGTCCAGCTCGGCGGCTTCGTACAGCGATAGTGGAATGTCGCCGATGGCGGCCAGGTAGATGATCATGAAGTTGCCCACGCCCCACAGGCTCATCAGCACCAGGGCGTCTTTCGAGCCGAAGCCCCACTGCCCGCTGAACCAGCCCGGCGGCCAGGCCGCTTCGGCCGTGCTGTTGAACCAGCCCGGCGTGGGCAGCCCCACCAGCGACAGCAGGTAGTTGACCAGCCCGGCTTGCGGATCCAACAGCCACAGCCAGAGGATCGAACTGGCCACGATCGGCACCACCGACGGCAGAAACAAAATCGTGCGATACACGGCTTGCCCGCGCACTTGCCAGGAGAGCATCACGGCCAGCCCCACACCCAGCACGATCGACAGCGGCACGCTCAATAGCGCGAAGTACGCGGTGTTCCACACGGCCTGGCCGAAGCGCTGCCCGGTGACCAGCTCGTCGGCCAGCCGCTCGTAGTTGGCCGTGCCCACGTACTCCGGCGGCGAAAGCATGTCGTAGCGGTCGAAGCTCCACACCAGCGATGCCACGAACGGGTAGACCACCAGCGTCAAGAAGCCCAGCAGCCACGGCGCGATGAACGGCAGTACCGTCAGCAGCTCTTTACCGCGCCTGCGAGTTGGAGAAGATATGTTCACGCTCGTTGGTTGCGGCCCGGGCTTTGCGGTACGGATCATTGGAGTGCGAAAGCATTGTAACCGCCGACAGTCCTTGGCAAGACGGCGCGACGGCGTGTGCCCTTTCGGAGCACAAGCGTGCCTGGCAAGGGCGCAGCGGTTGACCGCTACGAGTCGTCTCTGCCAAAACTGCCCGGCGTGCTAGACTTAGGGGATGCCCGTCTCGATTGGCAGTGCATGAAAACGCTTCCCACCAAACATGCCCGCCGGCGTTTCACCGTCGCCCGCGACTCCAACGGCGTGCCGCACATCTCGGCCGCTTCGTGGCGTGCCGCGCTGTACGGACTGGGCTACATGCACGGCGTCGATCGCCCCACGCAATTGCTGTTCGCCCGGGCCGTGGCCAGCGGGCAATCGGCCGAGCAGATTGCCGACAAGCCCGAGCTGTTGGAAATGGACCGCTTCTTCCGCCGGGCCGGGTTGCACCTGAGCCTCGAAAAGGAAGTGGCCGCCCTCGACGACGACACCTTCGACCAATTGACCGCCTACTGCGAGGGGGTCAACGACGGCATGAAGGACTCGGGCCGCTCGCTGCCCATGTGGGCCACGGGCTTCGTGCCCCAGCCCTGGAACCAGATGAGCGTGCTGCTGTTGGGCAACCTGCTCAGCTACGGGGGGTTGGTCGTGGGGCAGCAACAGAACGAACGGATTCTGCTCGACTTGATTCACGCCGGCGTGGCCGACGACAAGCTGCGCGAGCTGTTCCATCCCCTGCTGGAAGATGCCGACTTCGATCTGCTGCGGCAGGTGAAGATCTCCAGCCGGCTCTCCGACGACGCCCTCGAGCTGATCACCGACCTGCCCCGCCTGGCCGGCAGCAACGCCTGGGCCGTCAGCCCGCGGCGCAGCACCACCGGCTCGGCGCTGTTGGCCTCGGACCCGCACCTGGAAATCAATCGCCTGCCCGCCATTTGGTACGAGGCCGAACTGCACTGGGGCGAAGAATACGTGTTTGGCGCCACGCTCCCCGGCTGCCCGCTGTTTGCCGTGGCCCGCACGCGCGACGTGTCGTGGGGCGTCACTTATCTCAAGGGCGATACGACCGACCACTTCATCGAAGACTGCCGCACCAACGTCGACGGCGTGTGGCAATATCGCCGCGGCGAGGATTGGATCGACTTCGAAATCCGCCATGAGGTGATCGGCCGCAAAGGTGCCCCCTCGGAACACCTGCCGATCTACTACAACGAACTGGCCACGCTCGAAACCTCGCCCGACGCCAACGAGCCGGGCTACTACCTCTCCAGTTCCTGGGTCGGAGACCTGCACGGCGCGGGCCGCTCGATTGCCACCTGGCTCGACTTGATCGATGCGCCCGATGCCGCCGCGGCCATGGATATCGTCCGCGAGTGCCCGCTGCCCACGCTTTGCTGGGTATTCGCCGATCGCGAGGGCCACATCGGCATGCAGGCCAACGGCTGGTTTCCCAACCGGGCCGAAAACCACAACGGCCTCTTACCCATTCCCGCCTGGGACGAGGCGAACCACTGGCAAGGCATGGTCTCCAGCCGCCTGCTGCCGCGCGTCTACGATCCGCCTGAGGGCGTGGTGGCCACGGCCAACGAAGACGTCACGCCGCCCGAGGGTCCGATGCTGATCACGCAGCCGGTGCCCGAGTATCGCAAGCGGCGGATCGACGAGCGGCTGGCCGAGCTGCCCAAGATATCGCTGGCCGACATGCAGGCACTGCAATACGACGTGGTGAGCGTGCAGGCCCGCGACCTGTTGCAGGTGTTTCTGCCGCACCTGCCCGAGGGGCGGATCAAGGAACGCCTGGCGGCCTGGGACTGCAGCTACACCGCCGACAGCTACGAGGCCACGCTGTTTTCGCACCTCTACCGCAACGTGCTGTTGGAGGTGTTCGGCCACGAGGAGGGCATCGGCTGGCGGCGGATGCTCTATCTCTGCAGCCGGGCCGGCTTCTCCACCATGGTGCTCACGGCCATCGACAAGCTGCTGTTGCGCGACGAGTCGCTCTGGTGGCACGGCCGCGACAAGGGCGAGTTGGTACGCCGCGCCGCCGAGCGTTTGGAGGGCGAGAAGGAACAGCCCTGGTCGGTCATCAACAGCTTTCAGTTCGTCAACCGCTTCGTCGAAAGCCGCTTCGTGGGCCGGGCCTTCGGATTCCACACCGGCGACATGGCCCTGCCCGGCTGCTACGCCACGCCATTTCAAGGCCACCTGCTGCGGGCCGCGCGGCGCGAGGCCTCGTTCGCCCCGTCATATCACTTCGTCACCGACATGGGCACCGACGAAGCCTGGACCAACCTGCCCGGCGGCCCCAGCGAAAGCATCGTGTCGGGCTACTACAAGAGCGACATCCCTCGCTGGCACGCCGGCGAGTACAAGCGCCTGGCGGTTGAGGAAGTCGACGGCGAGTGAGTGCGTTCACTCGGCCCGCACCTGCTCGACGAGCTTATCGACGGTGGCCGCGATGCGGTCTTCGACTTCGCCGCTCCAACGCAAGGCGGGCCGGCCGTACTCGTAGAGTCGCCAGCCGCCTTCGTAGCCGCCTTCTTCCCACACGCGGCGCGACGGAATGTACGCGATCATGTCGTCGGCATAGCCGCACACCCAGGTGCCCGGCCCGTACTCGCGCTTGAAACGCAGGGCGTAGTCAACCACGGTCTCGGCGCCCATGCCGATCACCAGCATCTGGTCGCCCAGTTGCCAGGCGTGGATCGGATACGGATACGACGCCTCGAACGTTTCGCCGGCGGCCAGCTTTTCGAGCAGCCGTCGGGCCCAACGCTGTTGAATCGCGTTGTCGCCGTCGGCAGCCGTGAGCAGCTCGCCGCGCGAGATCGTGTTCAGGTACGGCAGCTCGACGTAGGCAAACGCCGCGCGCACGCCGGGCGAAACTTCGGCCAGCGGCTGCTCGAGCGCTTCGTCCACCGCCGCGGCCAGCCGGTGGCCATAGCTTTGACACAGCTCCACGCTCCGCCGCGGCAACGGGTTCTGATCGCCCCCGCAGGTGTTGACGAACATCGCCGTGGCACCGGGATACTTCTTTTCGAGCTCGAGTTGCGCAAAGCCCGGATAGTCGCCGCACCACATCGTAAAGCTGAGCGTGGTGGGATGGCAGGCGTAGCCGAACAGAATGGCCACGATTTTGCCGTCGTCGCGCGCCACTCGCAGCACCGGCACGTCGTGATCGACCGGCCCGGCCAGCGGTGTGCCGGCGGCCAGCAGCGCCGGCACTTCGGCCTCCACGTTGTTGCGTCGATTGACGGCAAACGTCGCCCGGCCGCTGCCCTGCGCCAGCATCGCGGGCTCAAGATCCGCAAGCGCGGCTCCCACCAGCTCGACCGTGCGTTCCACCATGCGGTCGGTGTACTCGGCCACCAGCGCGACTTGGGCTTCATCCACCGGATAGTAATCGACCAGGTCGTCGCCCAGCCGCGGCCCGCAGTGGTTGTGGGAGAAGGTGAACAGCACCGCCGCACGCTCGAGGCCGAACCGTTTGTTCAGCCGGGGGAACACCCGGTCGCTCATGCTCTTGGGCACGCCCTGAAAGTCGCTGGTGATCAACACCACGCGGCGGTCCTGCTCGTCTTCCAGCGCCAGCGCCTTCATCCACAAGTCGTGCAGCTTGCCCTCGGGCGCCCGCTTCGATCCGTACCCGGCCAGCCACACGCCCTTCTCCGGCGTGATGACCCGCCGAGCGATGCCGGCTTTCCAGCCCGCGCGAGCGCTCAGCGGGCTGCACGCCCCGGCCGCGAGCGTCACGATGATTCCCAGCACGGCGGTAAACAGCAAGCGTCGATTCATGACGCACATTGTAGCTGCCACGCCGCGCACAGGCACGCCGGCGCACGTCCGCCCTTCCGGACTCGCGCGCCGGCCTGCTATGCTTGGGGGCATGAAAGATTCCGAGCGCCAGGACGAGACGCAAAGCGGGCCACCGCCGCAGGACGCTGGCACCTCGCCGCCGGCCGATCCGCACGCCGCGAAGGCCGGCGAGGGCGATTGGGACCTTCCGCCCGAGGCGACCGTGCCCCGCGAGCTCACCGCGGCCGACCTCGTCAACCGGCGTCGCGGGCGGCGAATCTTCTTGCCCGTGTTCCTGTTCGTGGCCGCGTGCTTTTCGACGTTCATCGCCGGCGCGCTCAACTGGGACCCGGGCCGCTACATCGCCAGCGACATGCTGGGCCGCACCATCGCCCAGAACTGGCAGCAAGGGCTGATCTACGCCGGCGCCGTGATCGGTATTCTGCTCACGCACGAGATGGGCCACTTCGTGCAGACGCTGCGCTATCACGTGCCGGCCAGCCTGCCGTTTTTTATTCCCGTGCCGTTCTTGCTCACCGGCACGATGGGCGCCGTGATCGGCATGGAGGGCTCGCGCGCCGATCGCAAGCAACTGTTCGATATCGGCATCTCCGGACCCTGGGCCGGGCTGCTGGTGGCGCTGCCGGTTGCCTGGTTCGGCATTCAGATGGCCGACGAGCCCATGAAGCCCGCCGGCGGCATCGTGCTGGGCGATCCGCTGATCTTCAAGCTGATGACCCACTACCTGCAGCCGGAGTGGGGACCCGACGCCGTGCTCAACAAGAACAACCCGCTGCTGATGGCCGGCTGGGTGGGCATGCTGATCACGGGGCTCAACATGCTGCCGATCAGCCAGCTCGACGGCGGCCACGTGATCTACGGGCTGTTCGGCCGCAGCAGCCGCTGGGTGGCCCGGGCGTTTATGATCGTGGCCATCCTCTACGTCGTGTTCTGGGAGAAGTACAACTGGACGTTGATGCTGGTGCTGGTGATCCTGTTGGGCGTCGATCACCCGCCCACCCGCGACGACCACGTCAAGCTCGGCTGGAGCCGCTGGACGTTCGGCTTCCTGTCCCTCGCCATCCCCGTGCTCTGCTTCACCCCCGTCCTGCTCGAGACGTAGAGCTCACGCGCGCCGTTTAGCCCGGAGCCACCGGCGACGGCGTGTCCGCCGAGTTGCCCGCTCCACTCTCGCTCTCACTCACTAGCCCGAAGCGCGAGCGAGGGTCTTGTCGTTCGATGCATCGACGGAGTACCACCCTCGCTCGCGCTTCGGGCTATTAAAGAAGAAGCCCTGTCCGTCCTTGGCGCCTTGGCCCCTTGGCGTCTTTGCGTTCTTCCTCGTCTGTCCGTTTCCTACTCGTCCGCCATCGCCAACCGCTCGCGAATCGGCGGGTGGCTGTGAAACAGAAAGACTTCCAGCGGGTGCGGGTCGGGGTCGTCCTTGTTCAACCGCGCGAGCTTTTGAAACGCCGAGACGTACGCGTCGCGCAACCCCGTGCGATCCAGAGCATATCGGTCGCACTGCCGTTCGTACCGGCGGCTGATCACGTTTTGCAGCGGCTCGAGCAGCAGCGAAAACACGGTGAGCACCAGCATCAACAGCGGCAGCGTGGCCGGCGGCATGTCGTGGGCCGACAACGGGCCGAAGTGGCTTTGGGCCCACGAGAGCAGAATCACGCTGCACAGCCAGAAGCCCGCGGCACTGTAGATCAAACCGGCCAGAATCATCTTGCGGATGTGATGGTGCACGTGATGGCCGATCTCGTGCGCGAAAATCACTTCGATCTCATCGGGCGTAAAGCGATCCAGCAGCGTGTCGCCCATCAACACGCGGCGCGTGCCGCCGATTCCGGCCAGCATGGCGTTGGCCTTGGTCGTTTCTTCGCTCAGGCCCAGGCGGTACACGCCCTGAATCGACAGCCCGGTCCCTTCGGCCAGCCGGGCCATTCGCTCCGACAGCTCAGGGTTGTCGAGCCGCTCGACCTTGTAGAACAGCGGCACGATCAGCACCGGCGCGAGCTGCCCCAGCACCACGGTGACCACAAAAAAGCCTGCGGCCGCGGCGACCCACCACCAGGAACCCGTGAGCCAGATGATCCAGTACAGGGCCAGAACGAGCACCAGCCCGAAGGCCAGCGCCAGGCCGTTGCGTTTGCAGTATCGCCACAGCCAGTGGCCGAACGTTTCGCGGCTCATCTCGTAACGATGTTCCAGCGCGAACCCCGAGTAGTACGACAGCGGGAACGAAATGGCCATGTGCACCAGCGTCGTCACGCCGTACAGCGCCGCCACGCGCAGCGTGGCCGACTCGAAGAAGCCCGCCAGCCAGCGGTCGAGCGGCACGGCGAACGCGAAGGCCATCACGGCCAGAAACGCCACGTCCAACATCTTGTCGGCCAGGCTGCAGCGCAGTTCGAGCCGACCGTACTCCCTGGCCTCGGCAAGCTGCTCCGGCGTGAGGGCGTCGTCGGTTCGAACGTAGGTTTCGCCGCTGTCCGCCTCGGAAGGCGTCTGCAGGGGGTTGCTCACGGGCAGGCCCTGACGGGAGAGAGAGGAAAGGAATGCCGCATCGCGTGCCGCCCGCGCTGCCCCTGACAAGTATAGCCCGAGGCACCCCCCGCTGCGACCCGTCGGGCGATCTGCCGACGACGGCGAGCTCTGGCGATGGCGTTCCTGGCAGGATTCAAGCCGGCGCCGCGCCTTGCGGCCGCGAGCGGGTCAGCCCCGCTTCGGCCGCGGCCAGCCGCTCGGCGGGGCTGGGGTCGACGAATACCCTTTGCCAGAGCGAATACTCCGGCTGCCGCGCCGCCGTCGACTTTCGCAACACGGTCAAGAACGTTCGCCGCGTCCCGCTGCGCGCCAGCGCAAAGCGATCGCACTTCCGCTGCCAACGCAGTTGCCAGAGGTACGAGACAAACTCCGTGGGCACCTTGCACAAGGCGATCAGCAGCGTTAGCAGGGGCACCGAGGCCGGCGGCATGTCCGCGTAGGCCATCGGACCATAGAGATGCCGCGCTGCGATTCCCAGCAGCCAGGCCGCCGCGGCGTAGCGCGCCACGGCCAGCAGCGTTTGGATCGACGCCCTTCGCGCCAGGTAATAGTGAACGGCGTTAACCAGTTCGTACGAGAACAGGACGTCGATTTCCTCCGGCGTGCTGTCGTCGAGCGCCTTGCCCGAGAGCAGCACGTCGCGTCCGTCGCGTCCCGTCGCGACGAGCAGCAGGCGCATCGCGTCCATGTAGCCGTCACCCCGCAGTTCGTAGATCCCGCGAATCGGCAGTCGAAACGGGGCCGCCAGCCGCGCGAGTCGCTCGAGCAAATCGCGCCGCTCGATCTTCATGGCCCTCTTCATCAGGTTGTCGGGCACGGCCAAGGCCATGAACAATATCCAGATCAGCGCGGCGCCCGGCGGCACCAGCCACCACCAGGCGCCGATGGTCCAGATCAGCCCATAGAAAAACCCGTAGATGAAAAGCGAGAGCACGACCGAGGCGAGCGTGTAGCCGATGACGCGCAGCAGCCATGCAACCGGCGCGACCGAAAGGTTCCCGGCCCGGCGCTCGAGCACGTAGCGAAACAGGACGTGCAGCGGAAACAGTGCCGCCGCGAGAAAGCCCATCATCGTCAGAAACAGGACCACGAACTGGCCCAGCCCGGCCCAGCCGCGGGGCGCCCCGGGACCGCCGAAGCGCTGATCGTACGCGAAGATCAGCACGAGCAACACGACCCATTCGACCAGCGTGCAAGACACCATGCCCAGCGTGCGCGGTCGCCGGTCGTACGGGGCCAGCAGCTCCGCGTCGGAGAATTCGGGCCGTGCCGCAGCGGCTTCTTCAGAATCGGCACGTGCAGCGTCGGGAGCGTCGTCCATCGGCCATCGACCCGCGGAGTGTTACTCGTCCGTGACGCAGCCCTCCGAGGCGCTCTTCACGTTCTTGATGTACTTGTGCAGCGTGCCTCGGGTGAACTTGTACGCCGGGGCTTTCCACTTCTCGCGGCGGGCCGTCAACTCGGCATCCGACAGGTCGACCGAGATCGTGCGGTTCTCGGCATCGAGCGTCACGCGGTCGCCGGTTTGCACCAGCCCGATCGGCCCGCCCTCCTGGGCCTCGGGCGTGACGTGCCCTACGATAAAGCCGTGCGATCCGCCGGAGAAGCGCCCGTCGGTGATCAGCGCCACGTCCTGTCCCAGCCCCGCGCCCATGATGGCCGAGGTGGGCGTAAGCATCTCCGGCATGCCCGGTCCGCCCTTGGGTCCTTCGAAGCGGATGATCACCACGTCGCCCTTGGTGATCTCCTTGCGCTCCAGCGCGTGCAGCATGTCCTCTTCGCCGTCGTATACCTTGGCCGGCCCCGAGAACCGCAGGCCTTCTTTGCCCGTGATCTTGGCCACCGCTCCCTCGGGCGCGAGATTGCCGCGCAGGATCTGGATGTGGCCGGTCGGCTTGATCGGTTCTTCCAGAGGATGGACGACGTCCTGGCCTTCCTTCAATCCGGGCAGATCCTCGAGGTTTTCGCCCAGGGTCTTGCCGGTGATGGTCAGGCAGTCGCCGTCGAGCAGTCCTTTTTCGAGCAAGTACTTCATCACCGCCGGCGTGCCGCCGACGTTGTGCAGGTCTTCCTGCACGTACTTCCCGCTGGGCTTCAAGTCGGCCAGGTACGGAATCCGATCGCTCACTTTCTGAAAGTCGTCGACTGTGAGATCCACGCCCACGGCCCGGGCCATGGCGATCAGGTGCAGCACGGCGTTGGTCGAGCCGCCCACGGCCATCACCACGACCATGGCGTTTTCGAACGCCCGGCGGGTCATCACGTCGCGGGGCTTGATGTCTTTTTCCAGACAGACGCGAATCGCGGCACCCGCGCGAAAGCATTCGTCGAGCTTGAGCGGATCGACCGCCGGGGTGGACGAGCTGTACGGCAGGGCCATGCCCATCGCCTCGATGGCCGAGGCCATGGTGTTGGCCGTATACATGCCGCCGCAGGCCCCGGCGCCGGGACAGGCCTTGGCGACGACTTCTTCCCGGCCCTTTTCGTCGAGCGTGCCGGCCAGGTACTCGCCGTAGCACTGGAAGGCCGACACCACGTCGAGCTTTTCGTCCTGGCCGTCGTGCTGGCGGTGGCCCGGCTTGATCGTGCCGCCGTAGACCATCAGCGAGGGGCGATTGAGCCGGCCCATGGCGATCAGGCAGCCGGGCATGTTCTTGTCGCACCCGGGAATTGAAATGTTGGCGTCGTACCACTGGGCGCACATCACGGTTTCGATCGAGTCGGCGATCAGGTCGCGCGATTGCAGCGAGTAGCACATGCCCACGGTGCCCATCGAGATGCCGTCGCTCACGCCGATGGTGTTGAACCGCATGCCGACCATGCCGGCGGCCACCACGCCTTCCTTCACTTTGGCCGCCAGGTCATTGAGGTGCATGTTGCAGGTGTTGCCCTCGTACCACATGCTGGCGATGCCGACCTGCGGCTTGTCCATGTCTTCGCGCGACATGCCGGTGCCGTAGAGCATGGCCTGGCTCGCGCCTTGCGACTTGGGCTGCGTGATTCGCGAACTGTACTTGTTAAGCGCCATGGTCGGAGACTTTCTGTCGAACGCATCGAGGGAAAAGGCAGACCGCCAGATATATCCCAAAGCCCGGCGGCTTGCAATGAAAGAAGACGCGCCGCGAGCCAGCGCGAACCCGCCGGAGACGGCGTGTGTCTTGCTGCTTTGCGGGGCTGCCCGTTACACGGGGTGCGCGCCTACGGTCCCACCGCGGGTGGATCGCCGGCCACGGTCTGGTCGTCGGCCGGCATGTCGTCCTTGGGCGGCATGCCTCGCGGGCCCAGTTGCTTTTCGGCCAACTCGGCGCCCAGGCGGGCCATGTCCATGAACGTGTGCTGCCCGCCGGTTTCCTCGGCCAGCTTTACTAGCGTGCCGTTGGTGCGCGGCTTGTAGCAGAATTGAATGACGTTGATCTTCGTGCGGCCGTCGTTCAGCTTTCGCAGGCGGCGCAGCTCCGACTCGGTCGGGTCGTCTTTCTCCTCGCCGTCGGTCAGCAGAAAGATCACGTCGGGATGCATTCGCAGCGCGGCTTCCAGCGGCGGAATGTGCTTGGTGCGGCCCGTGCCGTAGACGCTGGCCACGAACTTCGAGGCGCGGCGCTTGTTGCGCGAGGTGGCCAAGACCAGCCGGTCGTCGCGCAACCCCGGGGCGTCGAACTTCCACACTTCGTGATTGTAGAACAGGATGTGGAACAGGTGATTGTCGCTCAAGTCCTTGAGGCTCCGCATCAGCTCGGCCTTCGAGGCCGCCAGCGGCGTGACGCTGAAGACCGTTTCGCCTTCGGAAGTGAACGAGAAGGTGGAGTTCATGCTGTCGGAGCGGTCGAAGACGTACACGAACTCGCTGCCTTCACCCACCTGGCCGAACACGGACGTCTTAATCGGGTTCACGCCCGAGGGAGAAATCGCCTCGCCGATCACTTCGGCGGTCGACGTGGTGCCGCCGGTTTCGACCAGCTCGATCTTCGAGAACACGTCGAGCGGCTCCACCGGATCGAGCGGCTCGGGCGTCAGCTCTTCGAGCGCGTCGTCCTGGTCGAGCTCGCTGGGAATTTCGATGGCCGCGGCCATCATCGCGTCGTCTTCGGGACTTTCGACTCCAAGCGACTCGAAGTCCAATTCGACGGTGTGCGCCTGCCAGCCGGCTTCGCCCACCACGGTGAACACCGCCAGCAGCAGCACCAGCGCTAGGTGCACCACCAGCGACGCCAACCACGAGGGCAGCATGTTGGAAACCGTTTGCGAAACGGGTTCCTCCTCGACGGATTCGCGAGGCAACGTCATACCGGTTGTCTTTTGGCGAAGGGATCTCTGTTCCAAGCCGGCGAGCCTCCGCAGGGGGTTGCCCCCAGGCGAAAACCGACGGCGCGTCGCTAACCATCGATTTTCGCGCGCCGACCCCGCAAAGGCAAGAGTTTTCGACCGGTCGGACGGTGGAATTGCCGCGTCGCGTCGCGGTTCGCGGGGTTTTCTCGTCCCGTAGAGCCGCTGGGAGCACCGGGGCGCCTACCCGGGCGCCCTCTACTCCTTCGGCCGCGACGTCGTGGCGCCGTAGATCCACAACACGACGATCGCCCCGATGATCGACATCACCCAGCGGGCCGGATGGAATTCGCGCTCGGGTCCGCCGGTCAGGGCATAGGTGATCATGCCGCCCACCAGCGAGCCGGCCACGCCCAACAGGATCGTCGTCAGGCAACCGCCCGGCTGGCGCCCCGGCCAGATGAGCTTGGCCAGGGCCCCCACGATCAACCCAAACACGGCCCAGCCGATCAGCGAACCAATTCCCATCGGCGAATCTCCACGGCGCAAAGCGGAAAGATTGGCATTCAGTATCTGTTCGATTATAGGTTTTCGTTCTTGGGCGGAGGAGAAAACCGGCTTCCCGCCGGCCGTGCGGTGCCGCGGCAATTGCAGTTGAAACGGCCGCAATTCTCGACCACGATGATCTACGATAGGCGCCGACGAGTCCCGCCCGCAAAGGAACGATCCATGCCCCGCCTTCCCGCCTTGATCGCGCTGTTGGTCTGCACGTCCCCGCTCGCGGCCGCCAGCGATTGGACGCAGTTTCGCGGACCCGACGGCCAGGGTCACTCGTCGGCCCAGAACGTGCCGCTCACCTGGAGCGAAACGGAAAACATCACCTGGAAGACCGCCGTGCCCGGCCGCGGCTGGTCGTCGCCAGCCATTCGCGGCAACCAGATCTGGCTCACCACCGCCGTCGACGACGGCCGCTCGCTGCGGGCGATCGCCGTGGATCGCACCAGCGGCGCCATCCTGCACGACGTCGAAGTCTTCCAGCTCGACGATCCCGGTTCGATCCACGCCAACAACAGCCACGCCTCACCCACGCCCTTTATCGACGGCGATCGCATCTTCGTGCACTTCGGCGCCCACGGCACCGCCTGCCTCGCCAGCGACGGAGAAGTGCTGTGGAAGACGCAAGAGCTCAAGTACAACCACCGCCACGGTCCCGGCGGGTCGCCCGTGGTGTGGAAGGACCTGGTGTTCCTCAACTGCGACGGCAGCGACGTGCAGTACGTCGTGGCCCTGGACAAGCACACCGGCCGGATCCGCTGGAAGCACGAGCGCCAACACATCAGCCAACAGCGCAAGGACGGCGAGCTGCCGGTGCCGATGGCCTACTGCACGCCGCTGTTGATCGAAGTCGACGGGCAGACGCAACTGGTCTCGCTCGGCAGCGACGCGATCGTGGCCCACGAACCGTCGACCGGCGAAGAGATCTGGTGGTTTGCCTATAGCGGCTACTCGAACGTGGCCCGGCCGGTCTATGCCCAGGGCATGCTGTTCGTGTCGTCCGGCTTCGGCAATCCGGTGCTCTACGCCTTCAAGGCCGGCGGCAGCGGCGACATCACCGAAACGGCCCTGGTGTGGAAGGACGCCAAGGGGAGCGTGGTGCCACTCGACGTCTCGCCGCTGGTGGTGGGCGACGAGCTCTACACGATCAGCGACGCAGGCATCGCCGTCTGCTACGACGTGGCCACCGGCAAGACGCACTGGCTCAAGCGCCTCGGCGGCAAGTTCTGGGCATCGCCCGTGCTGGCCGACGGCCGCATCTACTGCGTCAACGCCGAGGGCAAGACGATCGTGATGGCCCCCGGCACGAAGTACGAGGAGCTGGCCGTCAACGAGCTCGACGGCGCCGCCCAGGCCTCGCCGGCGATCGTGGATGGCTCGATTTTTCTGCGCACCGATACGCACTTGTACCGCATCGACGAAAACGGCACCGCCGACGCCGACGCCAGCTAACGCGCGGCACATGAATGTGCCGGCTGACGTCGACACGAGAACGCATTCTTGCATTTAGCCGGCACATTCATGTGCCGCTCTAGCCGTCCCACGCGGCTTGGATACACTTGAGTCCCGATGCGGAACTCACGCTGGCTATCCGTGTTCGTTGTGTGTGCTCTAAGCGCCACGCTTGCGCGCGGCGACACCCTGGCCGACATCCAAGCGCGCGGCACGCTCATCTGGGGAGCCGATGCCGAAGGGGGCGGCCCCTACGTCTATCCCGATCCGGAGCAGCCGCGCTCGATGATCGGCTTCGAGGCCGAATTGGCCGACGCGCTGGCCGGCGAATTGGGCGTCCGGGCCGAGTTCTTTCAGGGACCCTGGCACAACCTGCCGGCCGTGCTCGCCACGGGCCAGATCGACATCGTGCTCAACGGCTACGAGTTGACCCCGTCGCGCGCCGCGCGGATGGAGCACACCCGGCCCTACTACGTCTACGAGCTGGCTCTGCTGGCCCGTCGCGACAACGACGCGTTGACCGCCTGGGACGATCTCGACCAACCGGCGCCCGGGGATCGCAAGTTCAAGATCGGCGTGCTGCAAGCCTCGGCGGCCCAGTTCTATCTCGAAGAGCGCTTCGCCGACACCGTCGAAGTCGTCGTCTACGAAGGCACCACCGACTCGATGCGCGAGGTCGAAACCGGCAAGCTCGATGCCACGCTCACCGACCAGCCGGCCGCCGTGTTCTATCGCGATCGCTTCGCCGCCCTGCACCAGGTCGGCCGGCCCGTGGCTCGCGGCTATTACGTGATCCTGATGCGGCAAGGCGACGAGACGCTGCGCGACGCGCTCAACGAAGCCATCGACCGCCTGCTGGCCGACGGCAAGCTGGAGGCGATCTACCAGCGCTACGGACTGTGGAATGAAGCCCAGCTCGAGTTGGTGAACCTGGGCGCGACCGACGAAGAGCTGGGCATCCGGGCCGAAAAGCTGGGCGGCTGGGCCGTGATCCGCAGCCGTGGCGGGCTGCTGGTCGAAGCGGCCGGCGTGACGATCGTGCTGGCCTGCCTGTCGATGCCGCTGGCGATGCTGCTGGGATTGGGCGTGGCCCTGGCCCGGATGTTCGGCCCCTGGCCGCTGCGCTGGCTGGCGATCGGCTACATCGAACTGCTGCGCGGCACGCCGCTGTTGTTGCAGCTTTACACGGTGTTCTTTTTGCTGCCCGAGGTGGGCATTCGCATCCCGGCCTTCTATGCCGCTGTGGCCGGGCTGGCCATCAACTACTCGGCCTACGAAGCCGAGATCTACCGCGCCGGCCTGCAGGCCGTGCCCCGCGGGCAGATGGAAGCCGCGCTGGCCTTGGGCATGTCGCACGCGCTGGCCTTGCGGCGCGTCATCATTCCGCAGGCCGTGCGAATCGTCGTGCCGCCGGTGACCAACGACTTCATCAACATGTTCAAAGACACCAGCATCTGCTCGGTGATCACCGTGATGGAGTTGACGAAGCAATACACCGTGCAGCAGAACAACACCGGCGCTACGCTTGAACTGGCAGCGCTGACCGCCCTGCTCTACCTGGCAATGAGCATTCCGCTGGCCCGGCTGGCCTCGTATCTCGAAAAGCGGCTCACCCCCAAACCGCGAGGCCCGGCCGCATGAGCGACGCTGGCGCCACTCCCGTGATTCAAGTCCGCGCGCTCGAGAAGCGGTTCGGCGAGCACGTGATTCTCGACGACGTGTCGCTCGACGTTTCCCGCGGTGAAGTGTGCGGCATTCTCGGGCCCTCGGGTGGCGGCAAGACGACTTTTCTCCGCTGCCTAAACGGCCTGGAGAACTTTCAAGCGGGCGAGATCCTCGTGGCCGGCGAAACCCTCCGCCCCGGCACGCCCGCCGGCGAGCGCGAGCGCCAACTGCTCCGCGTCCGCCGCCGCGTGGGCATGGTCTTTCAACAATTCAATCTGTTTCCGCATCGCTCGGCGCTCGACAACGTGATCGAGGCCCCCGTGCACGTGCTGGGCACGCCGCGCGCCGCGGCGATCGAACAGGCTGAAGCACTGCTTGCCCGGGTGGGCCTGGCCGACAAGTTCGACCACATGCCTGACATGCTTTCCGGCGGCCAGCAGCAGCGCGTGGCCATTGCCCGCGCCCTGGCCATGCAGCCCGAGGTGCTGCTGTTCGACGAGCCCACCAGCGCGCTCGACCCGCGAATGGCCGCCGAGGTGGAAGCGGTGATCGCCGAGGTGGCCGCCACCGGCCAGACGATGGTCGTGGTCACCCACTCGCTCCGCCTGGCCCGCCGCACCGCCGGCACGCTGCACATCTTCGACGCCAGCCGCATCGTCGAAAGCGGCCCGACCGAGCAAGTGTTCGATTCGCCCCGCACCGAAAGCACGCGGCGGTTTCTCGACGAAGCGTATCAGAAGTGAATTGCCGTTACGGCTCGACCGCTTGGCGGCGGTTGGCCCGGGTGCGGCGTCGCACGGGCGGCTGCCAGCGGGGGTCTTCGAGCTGCTCGTTCCAGGCGTCGTAGTGCTTCTTGAGTTTGGCGACGATGTCGGGATGCTCGCCGGCCAGGTCCTGCTGCTCGGAGATGTCGCCCGCCAGGTTGTAGAGCTTCAGCCCCGGCTCGCGAGTCTGGAGCAGCTTGTAGTCGCCGCGGCGAATGGCCCACTGCGGCCCGAACCGCCAGTAGAGGGCGTCGTGCGGCTGGCCGGTCTTTTCGCCGGTGAGATACGGCAGCAGGTCCACGCCGTCGATCGGCTTGCCGCCCGACACGCTTCCGCCGGCCGCGGCCACGGCCGTGGGCAGAATGTCGAGCGCGATTACCGGCGTATGCACGACCTTGCCCGCAGGCAGGTGGCCGGGCCATTGCATCATGAACGGCACGCGAATGCCCCCCTCCCACACCTGCCCCTTGAAGCCGCGCAAGGGATCGTTTCGCGACGTGATCTGCCTGGTCGGCCCGCCGTTGTCGCCGATGAAGAACACCAGCGTGTTCTCCTCGAGCTGATTTTTCTTAAGCGCGTCGAGCACGGTGCCCACGGCATCGTCCATGGCCGCCAGCATCGCGGCAAACGTGCGGCGTTTCTTATTCTCGATGTCGGCAAAACGCTTCAGATACTTCGGCGGCGCTTCGAGCGGTCCGTGCGTGGCGTTGAACGGCAGGTACAGGAAGAACGGCTCGGCCTTGTGACGTTCGATGAACTCCGCCGCCTCGCGCCCGAGAGCGTCAGTCAGGTACTCGGGCTCCTTGACCGGATCGGTGCTGCGGCGGATGGGGTTCTTGGGATCGGCCTCGCTGTCGAGATACGAGTGGGCTCCGCCCAGGAAGCCGAAAAACTCGTCGAAGCCGCGCTCGTGCGGATGAAACTTGGCGGCGTAACCCAGGTGCCACTTGCCGACCGCGCCGGTGGCGTAGCCCAGCTTCTTCAAGCGATCGGCCAGCGTCACTTCCTCGAGCGGCAGTCCGACTTTCTCGCCGGCGCGCGCGGCGGGTCCGGTGTTGAACTCGTGGCCGAAGCGCTGTTGATAGCGCCCGGTGATCAAACCGGCCCGGGTGGGGCTGCACACCGGGCAACTGACGTAGGCGTCGGTGAAGCAGAGACCGGCTCGGGCGATCGAGTGGATGTGCGGCGTGGGAATCGGCTGCTTGCCGCCGCACACGATTTCGCCGTAGCCCAGATCGTCGGCCACGATCAGCACGATGTTCGGTTGGTTGCCCTGCTCGGCCGCCGCGGCTGGCGTGGTGCAGGCGGTCGAAAGCCAACAGAGCGTGCCGGCGGCCAGCGCGAGCTTGATCGTCTCGTTCATCGAATGCGCCTCGTCGAGAGCCAGAGGGATGACGGTTGCGCCGTCATGATGGCCGCTTGCCGCGGCTGTTGCAACCATACGTCACGATCCGGCGGGCATGGGGAAGATAGACGAGGAAGGAAACGCAAAGCCGCCAAGACGCAAAGCCGCAAAGGATACGAAAGAGCAAAGGAGTGCCAGCGACGGCGGCCAGCCCCGCCTCTAACTTCTCTCGTTTCTTTGCGTCTTTGCGCCTCTGCGTCTTTGCGTTTCTAAAGAATCACCAGAACGGAGCGGACGAGGAAGAAAACGCAAAGCCGCCAAGACGCAAAGCCGCAAAGAATGCGAAAGAGCAAAAGAGTGCCAGCGCGGCCGCCAAGCCTGTCCTTTACTCCCTTTCTTTGCGTCTTTGCGCCTCTGCGTCTTTGCGTTAAGAAGGAATCACCAGAACACCGGCGATCAGAGCGCGACCCCGTTGAGCACGAGGTTCGTCGGGCCCTCATCCACGTTGCCGCTTGCGCCCTGGAAGCCGAACGAGATGCTGCCGCCGGCGGGAATCACGCGATTCCAACTCGCGGCCTGGATCACGTAGCGGTTGCCGACGCGGCTTACGATTTCGGCGTTCCAGATGTTGGTGATGTCGCGATCGAAATCGAACTCCAGCGTCCAACCGTTGACGGCGGTCGAGCCGTGGTTGGTGATGGTGACACCGGCCACGAAGCCCGACCCCCAGTCGTCGCTGACGTTGAAGGCAAACGCCAGCCCCGAGGTGGGGGCATCGTTGTCGGCGATCGTGCCGATGCCAAACGCGCGGCCGAGCGTCGCGCCGCTGGGGCTGGCGAGCGTCAGCCGGAACGTCTCGCTCGACTCGGGGTTCGTGTCGCCCACGATCGGCACGGTGACCGGCAGCGCCGTGACGCCGGGCGCGAACGTGAGCACGCCGCTGGTGGCCACGAAGTCGCTGCCCGCGGTGGCCGAGACTCCGGTCGTGGAATAGGCCACCGTTACCGGCGCGTCCGCCGCGGCCGACAGCGAAACGGTGAACACCGCGTTGCTGGTGCCGGCGTTGCCTTCGGTCACCGCCACGTCGCCCACCGACAGCGCCGGCAGCTCGGGCTCGCTGGTGCTATCGGTGATCGTCACCACGGCCTCGCCGTCGGCGATCGTTGCCAGGCTCGCACTTGACAGCCTCACCAGCAGCGTCTCGCTGGCTTCGCCCGCGCTATCGGCCAGGATCGGCACGTCGATCGTCCGCTGGGTTTGACCCGGCGCGAAGGTGAGCGTGCCGCTGGTGGCGGTGTAGTCGCTGCCGGCGGTGGCCGTGCCGTTGGCGGTGGTGTAGGCCACGGTCACCGTCTGCCCGCTGGCCGCCGACAGCGAGACGGTCAGCGTGGCATTGGCGCGTCCGGCCGCTTCGCCGGCCGGGAAGGCAAACTGCACTTCCTCCAGGGCGTCGACCTTGTCGCGGTGCACGTTGTCCCAGTCGTCCTGCAGGATGCCGCCGGTGTCGCTCGAGTTGGGGTTCCACGACCAGTAGGTCCAACTGGGGCCCAACTCGCCGGGGGCCAGATCCGACGTGCCGTCGCCGTCGAAGTCGCCGCCCAGGTAGTCGACGATTTCCTCCAGCCAGATCCGGTCCGACTCGGTCGCCAGGCGGCTGCCGAACTCGCCGAGCATGATCGGCGCGATGTCCTGCTGGAACAGGTAACCCCAGTTGGCGTCCCACACCTCGGTGAGGTTGCTCGGATAATCGGGCTCGCTGAACCACGGCTGCGGGAAGACGCTGGCCGGGTAATCGTGCGGCGAGTAGACCAGCCGCCCGTCGACGTTCAACCGCACGGGATGGTCGCCCGCGTTCGACAGGTTGCCGCCCCACCAGTAGTAGCCCGAGCTGCCCACTTCGACGCCTTCGACGACGATCAGCCAATCGGAATTCACTGCCAGAATGGCGTTGCCGGCCCGTTCGGCCGCCAGCCGCCAGTCGTTCGTGCCGCCGCCGCCCCAGGTGGCCGGGCCGTGCGGCTCGTTGTGCAGGTCGGCGCCGATCACGGTCGGATTGCCGGCATAGCGCTCGGCCAGCATCACCCAATCGCTGATCCAGCGCGACTCGGGATAAGCGCCCGTGTACCACAACCCCGAACCTTCGGCGCCCGCGCCGGCGTTCGAGCGGTGGTGATCGAAGATGATCCGCAGCCCCACTTCGCCGGCATAGTCGACGATCTTGTCGAGGATGCCCAAGGGCGACAGCCCCTGCAGGTCGGGGTTTTGGAAGAAGTCGATGCCGTTGGGCGTGCTGCCCGCGTCGAACAACTGGTTCGAGAATGGCAGGCGAATGGTGTTGAAGCCCTCGTCGACCATCTGGTCCATCATGCTCATGTAGTTGCGCGTCCACAGACCGTGCGGGGCGAACGTGTCGGACTCCATGCCAAACCAGTTGACGCCGGCGATCCGCACCGGTTGTCCCGCGGCGTCGAGGATCTGGCTGCCCTGGGTGGAGAAGTAGCCGTCGGCCACCGAGGTGCCCGAGTCGGGCTCGGCCACCGAAACGTCGCCGATCGAAATCGCCGGGGCCGCGTCGTCGTCGAGAATCCGCCCCCGTGCCGAGCCGTCGGCCAGCGTGGCACCGGCCGGGCTCGAGAGCGTGAGAAACAGATCCTCAATCGCCTCGTCGAGCAAGTCGCCGCGCACGGCCACGGGAATCGTGCGGCTGTTCTGGCCGGGCGCGAACGTGAGCACGCCGCTGGTGGCCGTGTAGTCTGAGCCGGCCTGCGCGGTGCCGTTGCTCGTGGCGTAGGCCACGGTGACGCTGCTGGCCGCCGCCTCGGAGAGCGTGACGGTGAACAACATGTTGGCGCTGCCCGAGTTGCCCTCGGCCAAGGCCGCATCGGCAATGGTGAGCTCGGGCAGGTCTACCTCTTCGCCCAGCGGCACGCCGTTGAGCGTGTAGCCGGTCGGCTCGGTGGTCACGTTGCCGGGCGTGCCCAGAAAGCCGAACGTGACGCTTGCGCCCGCGCCCAGCGAACCGTTCCAGGGGGCGTTGGTCACCACGTAGTGCGAGCCGGTCTGGCTTTCGATCCGGGCGTTCCAGATTTGCGTGATCTGGTGGTTGAAGTCGAACTCGAGCCGCCAGCTCGAGACGGCCGTGTCGGCGTTGGTCAGATCGATTTCGCCCTGGAAGCCGTTGCCCCAGTCGTTGACGACGGCGAACTCGGCCGTGGCGCTAAGCAGCGTGCGGCGCTCGAGCGGCTCGGCGACCAGGCACGGCGCGAGCCGATGCGCCGGCCGCGGCAGGCGCGTCCTGGTGGGAGCAAACAGTTTGGAGAAGAATTTGTGGAGTGTTCCGCGCGCGGTGGCGCGGCGTTGAAAGCCTAGTGTCGAAAGAATCTTCGTTCCCTGCATCTGTGGTGCCTCGTCCGAAATTGAGTGAAGCATTCACTCGAGTACTGCCCCGATTGCGGCGGCCCAATCCGCAAGTCTCTGAACCAAATCTCTTCGCTGTGGTTTTGTAGTCCTAGAAAGCCTTCGGTAAACCGACGCCCCAGCTCGGGCGTATCGCAGGCATTGGCATCGACGATCACCACGCCGTTGTGAACGACGCGGTACGACGTGCCGCAGCAATTGATTTCCATCGTGTTCCACTCGCCCGGCGGCCGCGAGACGTGATGCTCGGCCGGGGCGACCAGGTAGATGCTGCCGCAGAATTGGGTGGGCTTGAGGTCGCGATAGCGCTCGGCCGAGTCGTCGAGCAACTGCACCTCGCATCCACCCCCTTCGCGGTGCGCGCCGTCTTCGGGCACGCGCAGATAGATGCCCGAGTTGCCGCCGGGCTTCAGTTTGTATTCGAACCGCAGATTGAAGTTGCCGTAGCGCCGCGCGCTGCGCAGCCAGGTGCCCTTTTCGCCGGTACACACCAGCAGGCCGTCTTCGACCTTCCACGACTTGCTCGCGTCGCTGGTCACGCCCTGCCAGCCGGACAGATCGCGGCCGTTGAACAGCGACGTGAAGCCCGGCTCGATGGCGCCGGCCGGCGCAGCAGCGCCGACCAACCAGATTGCCGTCAGGAGCATCGTTCGAGAGAGCACGACGGAGTTCTCTTGTTCCGCAAGACGCGATCCGCGTAGACGTGACAGGGCCCATCATCGTTCGCGCGCGTCCACAGTTCAACACCGCCGGGATGTTTTTTCACCAGCCGCGCCCCTACGGGCATCGCACGACTGCGCAGCGGGAGAACGCCGGGTGCTCTTTTTCGCCGAATCGTGCGGAGATCGCACTCCGTCGGGAAAAAAGGGAACCGTCCCGCTGTGACAAACGCATCGTTTCGACCCCGCCGTCGAGACGCGCGGGGCAGTGCGTGGGCAAGTGGTCTTATTCCCTCGTCCGCAGCGTGTCATAATAACGGTAAGCGAGGGCGCCATCTGAACCTGACGCCGCGCCGGGCTGTCCCCTTGCGTGGATCGCCCTCCTGCCTTCCAAACCGCAGATGCACAACGACTCCGACGACAGCAGCGACGCCGCCGACTATCCGGTTCACGATGCGTACGCTGCCATCCGGATTCCGAGCTATCGCCGCTACTGGACCGGCAACGTGCTGTCGATTCTCGGCCGCCAGATGCAGACGGTCACCGTCGTGTGGGAGGTCTACAGCCGCACCGGCAACACGTTCGACGTCGGGCTGGTCGGCCTGGTGCAGGTCATCCCCGTGCTGTCGTTGGCCCTGGTGGGCGGGCACGTGGCCGATCGCGTCAACCGCAAGCTGGTCGTGGCCGCCGCCATGGTGCTGTCGATCGTCTCGTCGCTGGGGCTGGCCGCCGTTTCCTTCTACCAGTGGCACATCGCCGGCACGTACGCCAGCCTGGCTCTGCTGGGCGTGTCGCGCGCGTTCCTGCAGCCGGCCAAGAACTCGCTCGTGCCGCAGTTGGTGCCGCGCTCGATCTTCTCCAACGCCGTGACCTGGAACCTGGGCGGGTTTCAACTCGCCTCGGTCGCCGGACCGGCTCTGGGCGGTTGGGCGCTGGCCGCCTTTGGCCATGCCTGGGGCGTGTACCTCGTGAACGTCGCCGCGGCCGCCGTGTTCCTGCTGTTGTTGCTGGGCGTCAAGCCGCGCAGCAAGAAGACCGACGTCGCCGCCGCCCCGACGCTCCGGAGCCTCGGCGAAGGCGTGTCGTTCGTCTGGAACCATCCGATCATCCTGGGCGCAATCTCGCTCGACATGTTTGCCGTGCTGTTGGGTGGAGCCAAGGCGCTGCTGCCCGTGTTCGCCACCGAGATCCTGGGCGTGGGCCCCGCCTGGTACGGCTGGCTGTACGCCGCGGAGGCCCTGGGCGCGCTCTCCATGTCGTTGGCGCTGATGCACCGTCCGCCGATCGCCAAGGCGGGCCGCTCGCTGTTGCTGTCGGTGGCCGCCTACGGCGTGGCGATCTTCGTGTTCGGCATCTCCCGCTCGTTCATGCTCTCGTTTGTCGCCCTGTTCTGCACCGGAGCGTTCGACTGCATTAGCGTGGTGATCCGCCACACGCTGGTGCAGATGCTCACGCCCGACCGCATGCGGGGCCGCGTGTCGGCGATCAGCGGCATGTTCGTCAGCACGTCGAACGAGATGGGCGAGTTCGAGTCGGGCACGCTCGCGCGGCTCACTTCGCCGGTGTTCGCCGTCGTGTTCGGCGGGATCGGCACGCTGGTCGTCGTGCTGTTTGTGGCCTTGCGCAATCCCAGGCTACGCCGCTACGGCCGCCTCGACGGGCGCGATTCCCCTCACGACGACGCCCCGCCCGCGCCCAGCGCCCCCGACAGCGCATCCCCAGAGACCACGCCGGCCGAGTCGACGCGGTAAGGGATGCGAATCCCTGACCCACCTAGCCCGAAGCGCAAGCGAGGGTCCGTGTGACGCAACGAAGAACCCTCGCTTGCGCTTCGGGCTGGTGTGACGCACGGCACGCGTCGCTCTAAAACGGGAACTTCTCGTCGAGCTTCGCGTTCGACAATTCCACCAGGAACGGCGCCAGCCGCTCGACGACCAGGTTCATCATCCGCTCGCCCTTCTCGGCGGAGGCGGCGTGCGGATAGCCGGCGCCGCTGTTGGTGGTCAGCAGGTGCCAGGGCCGGGTGATGCCGACCCAGCCTTCGTTCACCGCCTCGAACCGCGTCTTGGCCGTGGCGCCGTCGTCGGCGATCAGCGTGCCGTCTTCGTTGCGGCCGACCAGCTCGGGAAAGTACGCCAGGCCGAACGAGGTTTCCATCTCACCGGCGTGATCTTCCGGGTAATCGAAGATTTTTTCCGACGCCTCGCGGATGGCGCTATACCAACTGCACAGAAACACGTGCACGCTGGTCTTGCCGTACAGCTCGCGCACCAGCGCCTTGAACTCGTTGCCGCCGTGGCTGTTGAGCAGCACGAACTTGCGCACGCCGTGATGCTCGAGCGACTGGACTAGGTCGGTGATGAAGGCGAACAGCGTCGAGGGATTGACGTTCATCGCCAGCGGAAACGCCATCTGGTTGGTTTCCGTGCCGTAAGGAATCGTCGGCAGCAGCGTGACCTTGGCCCCCTGCTGGAAGGCCGCCTCGCAGATCTTCTCGCCGACGACCGTGCCCTCGTACATGTCCGTGCCGTACGGCAGATGCAAATTGTGCGGCTCGGTCGCCCCGCACGGAAGCACCGCCACTTCCACGGGATGCTCTTTGAGGTAGGCGTAGTTCGTCTCAGCCAAAATCCAAGGTCGCACGATGGGAACTCCAGGCGGGATGCGGCGAAAGAGTGCAGCGCCTGATGATACCCAATGCCGCCCCGCGTGCCAGGGCCTGCGGGCTTAGCGCGTGCGAGCGCTACTCACCGGCTTCCATATACTGCCGGTACGCACAATCGAGCGCCTCGTACTCCTTGCCCGTCAGCTCGGCGAGCGTCCCTTCCGAAGCTCTGCCGCCATAGATCGCCGCCAGGTACCCCGCCAGCGCATCCCGATAGCGGCCGTCGTCGGCGTGCATCAGAAAATCGGCCAGGCCGGCCGACTGGCTGTAGAGCATGGCGATCCGCTGGTCGTGCTGCAGGTCCTCCATCCCGAAGCCGACCAGCTCCGAAAGCGGCACGTAAGACTCGTCGACCAGCAGCCGATGCCGAGCCGCCGGCACGCGCCCGGCATTCGCCCCGCCCAACGTGTAATAGCCGTCGTGCTCGGCCAGCGATTCCATGTAGCAGGCGATGCCCTCGACGATCCAGAAGTTGTCGTCGCGCGCCACCCGGGGGGCCGTGCGCCGCGTCTCGCCGAACAACTGGTGCGTGGCTTCGTGGTACAACGTGCCGGGCGCCTGCTCCTCGCCGGCAAAGAAGTAAGCCGAGCGGGTCTGGTCGAAGTAGATGCCCAGCGTGATGTCGATCTGCGGCTGGGCCGAACGCAGGGCCGCGTTGTATTCGTCGCGGGTGCGATAATACACCACCTCGTGCTGCCGCGCGATCCGCGGTCGGGCCCGGCCCGAGAGTTGCCGCTTCAGCTCGGTTTCGCTCATCAGGTAGGTGATAAAAACCTGCTGCCAGAGGTCGTACAGCGTCTCCAACCGCCGGGCCAGGGCCACGCCTTCTTCGAGGCTGTGGTTGGTGGTGATCTTGTAGTGTTCGGTTTCGACGCTCCAGCCGCGCCGCAGATCGCCCCGCAGCTCGGCCTCTTCGTCGGCGCTCATCCAGCGGCCCAGCGCGAACCGCTGCCCCTGCTCGTAACGCTCGACGTGCGCGCGCGGCAGCCAGCCGAACCGCTCGTGCCAGGTTCTGCCCGCCTTGAGCTGACGGATTTCAAACGGTGTGAGCCACAGGTCGCGATACTGCACGTAACCCAGCGCCCGCCGGGCCAGCTGGTGCTCAGGATTCTCGCGCACCGCCTCGACCACCAGTTGGTACGCCAGCGACGGCCGCTCGTCGACCGCCTGTTGCGCGAGCGCCACTAGCGCTTCGGCCTGCTGGTTGCGCAGTTGCTGCCAACGCTCCTGCCACGCCGCCGGCTTGTCGTCAGAATCCGCATCCGCCAGCGCTGACGGCACGACAAATAGCGTCAACTGGTCGGCCCGCCGCTCGGGCAGCCACCCGCGCAGCGTTTCGGCCGCCTCCATGTCGCCGTCGCGCTCGTACGTTTCGGCCAGCGTGTCAAGCTTGGCCGCGTAGGCCGCATAGAGTTCATCCCGCTCCTGAATCACCCCAGCGCGCAGCGTCGCCGCGAGCATCGCAAGCGAGAGCACCACCAGAACGGCAACAGACGGGCGAACCATAATTCTAGTCTAACACGGCGCCCCGCCCAGCCAGCGCCGGCCATCGGATCGCCGTCGAATTCCTAGCGATATGCCCCCGACACCAGCCCGAAGCGCGAGCGAGGGTCGCGGCACCCGCTGGCATCGGACGCGTGAAAACCCTCGCTCGCGCTTCGGGCTGGTATGACCGCGTGGTGCCCCTACGCCTCGGTGAACGCGGCGTCGAAGGCGGCGGTGGCGGGGGTGAAGTCGAGATTCTTGACGAACTGCACGGCCTCGGCAGCCCCGGCCTCGCGGTCCATTTCGGGGTCTTCCCACTCGACCGACAGCGGGCCGGTGTACTTCAAGTGGTTCAAAGCCCGAATGATCTCCTCGAAGTCGACGCTGCCGCGTCCCGGCGAGCGAAAGTCCCAGCCGCGGCGCGGATCGCCGAACGGCAGGTGGCTGCCCAGGATGCCCGACTTGCCGTTCAAGCGCACCGACGCGTCCTTCACGTGCACGTGGTAGATGCGATCGGGGAACGAACGCAGAAACTCCACCGAGTCGACCCCCTGCCAGTGCAGATGGCTGGGATCGAAGTTGAACCCGAACTCCTCGCGGCGGTCGATCGCCTCGAGCGCCCGCTGGGCGCTCCACACGTCAAAGGCGATCTCGGTGGGATGCACTTCCAGGGCGAACTGCACGCCGCACTCGCCGAACACGTCCAGGATCGGATCGAACCGCTCGGCAAACAGCTTGTAGCCGTCGTCGATCATCTCGTCCGGCGTGGGCGGAAACCCGTACAGCAGGTGCCAGATGCTCGAGCCGGTGAAGCCGTTGACCACACCCACGCCCAGCCGCTGGGCCGCGCGGGCCGTGTTCTTCAGCTCTTCGGCCGCCCGGGCGCTGACGCCGATCGGGTCGCCGTCGCCCCACACGTGCGCCGGCAGCATCGCCTGGTGCCGGGCATCGACGTGGTCGAGCACCGCCTGCCCCACCAGGTGCGCGCTGATCGCATACACCTGCAAGTCGTACCGCTCCAGCAGATCGCGGCGGCCGGCACAGTAGCTCGAGTCGGACAGGGCCTTGTCCACCTCGAAGTGATCGCCCCAGCAGGCCAGCTCCAGGCCGTCGTAGCCGAACTGGCTGGCCTTCTTGGCCACGTCTTCGAGCGTCAAATCGGCCCACTGCCCGGTGAACAACGTGACGGGGCGTCCCATGGCGGTTCCTTCCCTACAAGCAACTGGTGATGCTCCCATTGTGGCGAATTGCCCCGGGCGTGCAAAGGGATACGGTGCGCGCGTAAATCCGCGAGTCTCTGCTAAGCCGCAAGCGCACGGGTCACGCTGGCGGCTTAGCATGAACCGAGCACCCCACGCCTTGAGAAGCGGTCGGGAAAGCCGTACCCTGGGGGCTCGATCCAAAGTAGCCCCCGTGCCCAAGTCCGCCCCCCATGCTCCGCATTGCTATCATCGGCGCTGGCGCTGTCAGCGACTATCACCATGTGCCGGCCATCCGGCTCGATCCGCGCGCCGAGTTGGTCGCCGCTTGCGACGCGAACGAGAAGCTGCTCCAACAGCGCCAGCGCGACTGGGGCGTCGAGGTGGTCAGCACCGACCCCGAGGCGATCTGCGCTCGCGACGACGTCGACGCCGTGATCATCGCCACGCCCAACTTCACGCATCGCCCCATCGCCCTGGCAGCCGTGCGGGCCGGCAAGCACGTGATGTGCGAAAAGCCGCTGGGGCTGAACCCCGCCGAAGTGCGCGAGATGTACCACGCGGCCCGCGATGCCGGCGTGGTGCACATGACGGCCTTCACCTACCGCTTCGCCCCCTCGATGCGCTATCTGAAGCACCTGGTCGCCGCCGGCCAGTTGGGCGAGCCGCGGCACTTTCGCAGCCAGCGGTTTCTCGATTGGCCCGAGACCAGTTGGGGCTGGCGGCAGTATCAACACCTGGCCGGCGCGGGCGACCTGTTCGACATGACGATCCACCGCATCGACTTCGCCCAGGACCTGCTCGGAAGAATCGCCCGAGTGACCGGCGCCCTGGCCCGCTTCGCCCCCCGCACGGAAACGAAGGACGGCCAGGCGTGCGAGCCCTCGGACGTCGACGACTGGTCGAGCATCCTCGGCGAGTTCGCCTGCGGCGCGACCGGCGTGTGGGAAGGCACCACGCTGGCCAAGGGTTACGGCCGCGGCGGCTTCGGGCACGAATGGGCCGAGATCAACGGCGCCGAAGGGTCGGCCGTGTACCAGTTGCACGAGCCCAACACGGTCCTGCTTGGCAAAACCGGCCAGGACCTGGCGCCGGTCGACGTGCCCGCCGAGTTCCTCAAGCCGGCCGACAGCCCGCGCGATCCCAGCCAGGGCGAACCGGCCACGGTGTTTCGCTACGACCTGGTGTGGGAGTTCGTCTCGGCCATCACCGACAAGCGCCCTGCCGTGCCCGACTTCTACGACGGCCTGTCGGCGCAGGTGATTGCCGGCGCCGCCATCGACTCCTACCACAATCGCCGCTGGGTCGAAATCCCCCACGAACCGCGGTAGCTCACCGTTTTTTCTTGCCCCACACCAGCCCGAAGCGCCAGCGAGGGAGAAAGCACCTCTTGAGTCCCTATCGACGTCAAGTTGAAAACGCCCATTCGATTCTCAACTACCCTCGCTCGCGCTTCGGGCTAGTATTTCCATGGACTAGCCACACGCGTACTTCAGGAAGCCCCGCCAACGATGATTGCCAAAGTCAAGACGCTGCCGCCGCGCAGCAAAGTGAAGCCTGCCGACCAGTGGGACCTGACGAGCCTGTTCGCCGATGACGCCGCCTGGGAAAAGGCGTTCAAGAAGTGGGAAGCCCGCATCGGCCGCTACGAGGACTTTCGCGGCACGTTGGGCGACGACGCCAAAACGCTGGCGGCCTGCCTCCGCTTCGACACCGACTTCGATCGGGAAGGCGAGAAGCTGGGCACGTATGCCTTTCTGAAGACCACCGAGGACACGGCGGCCGGCGAGTACCAGCGGATGATGGGCCGCTATCGCAACGTGGCCAGCCGCGCCGGCCAGGCGGCCAGCTACATCCGTCCCGAAATCATGGCCATTCCCGCGGCCAAGATGAAGAAGTTTCTGGACGCCAAACAGCTCGCCCCCTATCGCCTGGCGCTCGAGCAGTTGCTGCGCTATAAGCCGCACACGCTCACCAAGCACGAAGAGAAGCTGCTGGCCATGCAGGCCGAAATGGCCGACGCCTCGAACCAGATCTTTCGCCAATTGACCGACGCCGACATGAAGTGGGGCTCGATCAAGAACGAACGCGGCGAAATGGTCGAGCTTTCCAACGCCACCTTCTCGATGTTTCTGCAGTCGCACGACCGCCGCGTGCGCAAGAAGGCCTTTCACGAGTATTACACGCAGTTCGACGCGCACGCCAACACGCTGGCCGCCACGCTCTCCGGCTCGGTGCAGCGCGACATCTACTACGCCCGGGCCCGCAACTATCCCAGCGCCCTGGAAGCCTCGCTGTTTCACGACAACGTGCCGGTCTCGGTGGTCGACAACCTCACCGAGGCGGTGCATCGCCATCTGCCGGCCTTGTACCGCTACTACGATCTGCGGCGGCGGAAGATGAAACTGCCCGACATTCACCACTACGACACCTACGTGCCGATCTTGAGCGACTTGCGCAAGCGGCACACCTGGAACCAGGCGGTCAAGCTCGTGATCAAGGCCATCGAGCCCTTGGGCAGCGAGTACTGCGGCGCGCTCGAAGAGGGTTTGCAGGGCGGTTGGTGCGACCGCTATCCCAACCGCGGCAAGCAGAGCGGCGCCTTCAGTTGCGGCTCGTTCGACGGCTATCCCTACATCCTGATGAACTACCAGCCCGACGTGCTCGACCACGTGTTCACGCTGGCCCACGAAGCCGGGCACTCGATGCACACCTACTACTCGGCCCGCAACCAGCCGTTTCAGTACTACGACTACGTGATCTTCGTGGCCGAGGTGGCCAGCACGTTCAACGAGCAGTTGCTGGCCCGCTACATGATGGCCCGGGCCACCAGCGACAAGGAGCGGGCGTTTCTGATCAACCGCGAGATCGACGCCATTCGCGGCACGATCCTGCGGCAGACGATGTTCGCCGAGTTCGAGCGCATCACCCACGAGCTGGCCGAGTCGGGCGAGCCGTTGACGCTCGAAGCCTTCAAGAGCGAATACCGCAAGCTCTTAGAGCTCTACTTCGGTCCCGACTTCGCGCTGGACGACGAGCTGTCGCTCGAGTGCCTGCGCATCCCGCACTTTTACCGCGCGTTCTACGTCTACAAGTACGCCACCGGGTTGTCGGCCGCCATCGCCCTGGTCGAGCGCGTCACCGGCGGCGGCCCCCAAGAGCTGAACGACTACCTCAGCTTCCTCAAAGGCGGCTGCTCCAAGTACCCCCTCGACCTGTTGTGCGACGCCGGCGTCGACATGCGCAAGCCGCACGCCGTGGATACGGCGCTTGATTACTTCGAGCAACTTGTGATCGAGCTGGATGAGCTGTTGTAGTAGACCAACTACGCTTAGTTGTCGGGTACAAGAACCGTGCGATCGTGGGTGCCATGCTCACGCTCGCGTGAGCATGCTTGCAGGGCGCAAGCATGTCGACCTGACAAACTGACTTACGTAGTCGACTACAGAGCGCGGGCGCCTCCCTTACGCAAAGCTCTGAATCAACCGCCCCTTGCCGTCGGAGGCGAAGATCGGGCGGTGCCAGTAGTTGGGCGCAAGTGCGTCGGGCAACTCGATCACGCCGTGGCCGGAACGCACCAGGTGGTCCATGAACACCTGCCACGCCGGGCTGCCCGGGCGAAACAGCGCGAACGTGGTGAACGACTCGATGTTCAGCACCAGCTCGCGCGGCGTGCTGATCTTGCGAAAGTGCGTCACCGCCCCCACCACGCCGTACACCGCGTTGGCGTACACGCCGTGCTCGCAATAGTCGTCCCCCAGCAGCACCCCCTCGGGCTTCAGCTTCCGCTCGTACGTCGTCAGATCGAGCAGCACGTTCTCGTAGTCGTGCGCGCCGTCCACGTACACGCAGTCGAATGACCCGTCGGCAAACTGCGGCGCCGCGTCGTGGGCGGTCTGCCGGTGAATCGTCACCCGCGCGTCGCCGGCAAAGCGGGCCTGCACCTGGTTGTGCAGCGCTTCGAAGTGGTCGTTTAAGTGCACGCCCTCGGGCACGCCGGTCCACTTGGCCACCTGCTCGACAAACTTACGGGCATCGCCGTACTTGGGCGAGTATTCCGGCGGCGCGAACCAATCGAAGTCGAGCTCAAAGTGCCAGGGATCGACCAGGTGTAACGTCTCCGGCTGGCACTCCTGGAGAATGCGCTCCGAGAAGTCCCCCTGGAACACGCCGATCTCCACCCACCGCCCTCCCTTGGGCAGCATTTGCAGCAGTTCGTGCTTGTTGAACATGACTAAGAGCATGGAGGGCCACTCTCGATGGTTTGGTCCGATTTGCGACACGCGGTGAGTTCTCAACGGCGTCGCATTCTAGCATGCCCGCTGGGCCCACGGTCCAACCTGTCGAAGCCAGGGGCATCGCCGGCACCCCAGGCTAAGACCTGACGGGCCTCCGGCCCTTGCCGCGCGTGCACGTGTCAACTCGCCTGGACGAAATCGAGCCTCGCGCCGCCTGTCCGCTCCCTACGGACGCGCTCGCGTCAACGTCACCGCGCCGTCCAGGGTCATCTGGTCGGGCGAATCGATCGTAAAGGTTCGTTCGCTGGCGTTGCCGGCCACGGACATGGCAACCACGATCGTGTTCCCTTCGGCTTTGACGACTTCCCATTTGCCGGTGACTTCGTTGTTGCCGAAGTCGGCCTGGTAGGTGCCGTCGCGGCGAAAGTCGACGTAGAACACGAGCTGATCGGCCAGCGCCTTCACGAGTCCTGCCCCCAGCTTCGGCAACTTCGAGTCCTGCGCTGCCTGCTCGGCCAGCGCCGTCGGCTTGCCCTCCCAACGCCCCACCAGTTTCGACTCAGGCGTCAGACCGCATCCCGCGATCAGCAACAACAACAGCAGAAGCAAATACAGGCGTTGCATACAAGTGCCCTCCTTAGCGATGAATTAATACGGCCTCATTGTCGAGGACTTGTGATCCGCAGATTTCCGAAATGAGATGCCACGGCGAGAAGCTATCATCTGCACCGCCTTCGCTCAATCGACTAGTTCTGCAAGAGCGTGGGATAGTCTCTGCTGCCATCGACGATTCGCATGACTTCGATGCCGTCGTCGATAGGCCGATAGATCACGATCCATCGCTTGAAACCGAAGATGCGATACTCCGTGCCGAGCTCCGGAGCGGCCGATCCCAACAATGGTTCGCGTGCATATACGGCACACTTGGCCAGCAACTCGTCGATATTGGCATCCGCAGAGAGCGGCCGGCCTGCCTCGATCGCGATGTAGTAGGCGATATCGGTCAGGTCCGCTTCGGCCGCCGGCGTGCGGAGAACGCGAGGCATGGCTAATCCGTGATGCCTTGCTGGGCCAGGCGCTGGCGAACCGCTCGTTTGGTTGCCTCGGCATCGAAGGGGGCGGACTGCCCTTGCCGGCTCTCCTCTTCGGCCTGACGCAACTTGGCCTTGAGATCGCTCAATTCGCGCTGGTAGCGGCGATAGTCTTCGAGCGCTTGCAGGGCATCGCGAATGACGTCGGCTTCGGATGCGTATTGCCCCGTGGCCAACTGCGCCTTGATGCGCTCTTCGACGTCCGGTGGGAACTGATCAGCCATAGCGAATGACCTCCTCGTACTCAAAGTACCACTGGGGGAAGCGGGCGTCAAAACGGGCTATTGTCGCGCCTACTTGCCACTCCTCCGGCCGCCTTATTGTCAGCCGCCGGCCCTGCGTTTAGCATGACCGAAGGCTCACGGCCGATCCGCCGCTGGCACTCTTGCTTCCACTCAACCAACCCGGACTCACGCCATGCAACTCGGACTCGTCACGTATCAATGGGGTAAGGATTGGGACTTGCCCACGGTCATCAAGAACTGCGAAGAGACGGGCTTTGCCGGCGTGGAGCTGCGCAGCACGCACAAGCATGGCGTCGAGCCGTCGCTGTCGGCCGGGCAGCGCAAGGAAGTGGCCCAGCGGTTCGCCGATAGCGAGGTGGCGCTGGTGGGGCTGGGAACGGCCTGCGAATATCACTCGCCCGACCCGGCCGAGTTGAAGAAGAACATCGAGGAGACCAAGGCCTTCATCCATCTCTGCCACGACGTGGGCGGGTCGGGCATCAAGGTGCGGCCCAACGGACTGCCCGCCGGCGTGCCGCAGGCCAAGACGATCGAGCAGATCGGCCAGGCGCTGGATGAAGTGGCCGAGTACGGCGAAGGCTAGGGCGTGGAGATTCGCTGCGAAGTGCACGGCCGCGGCACCTCGGAGATTCCCGTGATCAAGAAGATCATGGACGTCTCGCAGCATGCCAACTCGAAGCTCTGCTGGAACTGCAACGCCGCCGATCTCGACGGCGCCGGCCTGGCCGCCAACTTCAAGAGCGTGCAGGACCGCGTCGCCACCGTGCACATCCACGACCTGATCAGCAGCTATCCCTGGGTCGAACTGTTCGGCCTGCTCAACGACGCCAACTTCACCGGCTGGACCCTGCTCGAAGAAGGCAACAGCACCAGCGACCCGATCCGCGTGATGAAGTATTACCGGCTGCTGTGGGAGCGGATGGCGGCGAAGAGTGGCTAGTGGTCGGTGGCTAGTGGCTAGTGGTCAGTGGTCAGTGGTCAGTGGTCAGTGGTCAGTGGTCAGTGGTCAGTGGTCAGTGAAGAGTGGCCAACCGTGGCAACGTCGTCCGACAGTCGCTTCACGTCGTCTGACCACTGGCCACTTAGCAACTGACCACTACTCCCCCCCCCATCCCCGGCCGAAAACCGCTCTTGCTGGAGCGAATCGAATCGCGAGGATGCTAGGCGGCAGGCTTTGCAGACGTCGCGCGGAGTTGTTCTTTTTGCAGGCGATGCCGTGGCGCGGCGGGCGTCGGTCGCAACTGGTTGGCGTTTGGTCTCTTGCGGCCGGCCGGCGGGTTCTTCGCCCTCAAACGCATTGACGGCCGAGAAACGCAAACCGCTTTCCAGCCAAAACGGCCGCTCACAACGTTCCGCAAAAAAGCCACCCGCGGAACGCGGCTAGGGGGCCGGCTTGAGCGTGGTGATCCAGAGGAACGGCTTGTCGGCTTCGTCCACGCGCAGTTGATACTCGAGGCCGGCCTGGTGCAGCACGCGTGCGAGCACGCGGCTGTACGACATCCGCTTGGCCGGCACTTCGGCCTCGGTGGTGGTGGGATCGACGCCGTGCAGGGCCATGGCGTTGTAGTCGTACAGAATCGGCACCTCCAAGCGGCCCGAGATGGCCACCGCGGCGTCGGCCACCGGCGTCTCGCGGATCTCGACGTTGAGCATGTCGAACAGCGCCGGCAAACGATCGGCGGCGCGGCCCTCGGGCTTCCAGCCGACCGGCCAGACCTCGCGCCCCGGGCGCGGGCGTCCGACGTAGTAGGTCAACTCGCCGCCACGCGGATGCTCGGGCACGAGCACCAACCCCGCCGGCCGCAGCACCGCGGCCAGCGCCGTGCCGCACGACAGCTCCTTCATCTCCTCGACCACCTTCACGTCGGCCAGCGCCCGCTTGGCGCCGTCTTCCAGCACGAAGGGGATCTGCAGCCGTTGGGCGATGGCCCCCGCCACGGCAAGCGCGCCGCGGCCGCGGGTCGAGCTGCCGACCGGCTGCATCAGGTCCTCGCTCACGCGTTGCAGTTCGCTGGGCGTCAGGCCAAAGGCCACCGGCCGCTGGGTGACGCCTTCGGCGCCGCGGTCGCCGAGCTTGTCGAGCCACTTGCGTAGCTTGCCAGAGTCGCGCGGTCCGAACTTGCCGCCGGGGACGTGCAGCGTGTTGTCGGCCGTGAGCACGCCGGTCACCTTGTAGGAAGGCTTCTCGGCCGTGCCGCGGTTGTCGATGCCCGGCTCGCCGCCGCCGGAGCGAATCCGCAAGCCCGTCACGCCCAGCTTCGTCAGCGCCTGGTACCACTCCTGCGAGGCCGTGACCGGCAGGCCGGGATCGGTGAGGATCTCGAAGTCCACCGGCGGTCCCGCGGCCAGGGCCTGCTGGGCCGCGAAGCTCGCCAGGAGAAGTGCTGCAAACCGCATTGAGCTGGTTGCCTTTCTGGGCCGTGTGCCGGCCGGGAAATCGGGCGATTGACGATGTAGTATAGCATTTTCGCGCAAATCGCCCGGCCGCCCGCGTGACAGTCCGCGGACGTGTGACTATCGTGCAAGGATTAGCGACGCTTGATGCATCCCACCCTCGATTGACACCCACGACGTCCTCCGGAGCAGCTCGTGAAGGAACCCTCCACCCCCGCATTCTCGGGCCTGCTGGCCCTTTCTCGCCGCGCCTTGGTGGCCGTGGCCTGTAGTTTCCTGATGGTCGCCACGGCGGCCTCTGCCCGCGCCGAACTGCTCTCCGACTGGAACCTTTTGGTCGAGACCGACATGGCCACGTCGTCGCACGTCGACGGCAGCGCCAAGGTCGGCGGCAATCTGTCGGCCAGCGCCGGCGTGTTCTCGATGCACGGCGTCACCGATCCCGGCGGCGCCGGACTGGCGGTCGGCGGCAACATCACGGGCAACCTGCAAATCAACAACGGCGGCAACCTGCTGCTAGGCGGCACCAACTCGGGCTCGGTGCTGTTCAACGGCGGCGGCACTACGACCGCCGAGCCGGGCCTGGCCGTCCAAGTGACCGCCGACTTCCTGTATCTCGACTCGCTTTCCTCGACGCTGGCCTCCCTCACGCCCAACGGCACGCTCGACGGCGCCGGCAACCTGAACGCCACGCCCACCCTGCTCGACGGCCAGCTAGTGGCGATCTACGACCTGAACGCTGCAAGCTTCAGCGGCCTGGGGCAGTTGAACCTCAACTTCGGTTCGGCCGACACGGTGATCCTGAACGTCTCCGGCGCTCCCAGCGGCAGCATCAGCTTCGTGGCCCCGCCGAACATGATCGGCGGCTTCAGCCAGAGCAACTCCTCGCGCATCCTGTGGAACCTGTACGACGCCACCAGCGTGACGGTGAACAACTCGTTCAACGGCGCCATGCTCGCTCCGGAGGCCGACCTGCAGGTCCTTGGCGGCGGCATGAACGGCACGGTGGCCGTGCACTCGCTGAGCAACCAGAACGCCGAGATTCGCCGGTTCACCTACAGCGGCTACCTGCCGCCCGTGGTACCGGTGCCCGAGCCGTCGAGCTTCGTGCTGGCCGGCCTGGCCGCGGTGGTGCTGGGCACCTGGCGTTGGCGTCGCCGATAGGGCCCCGCCCCGCTCTGCCTTAATCTCGCATACGCCCTCTCCTCGCGGCGCTGCGAGCGCCCGTGCGAAACGCATAGGCTGCTGCGCGCGGTCCCGCTATAATCGCATCCTCTTCAGGCCCCGGAGTTACCGCACCGTCTGGCCGGGCGACCGACGACGATAATCGTGATCGAGGAGGTGATGCGATGAACGTGCGACGACTGGCGGCGATGGCCTTGCTCGTGATTCTGGCGGCCGCCTGGGGGCGAGCGACCGGCTCGGCGGCCCAGGACGACAAGGCCTCGGACTCGGAGCAATCGCTCTCGGTGAGACTGGCCCAGGCCGAGTTGAAGCTGGCCGAGATGAATCTGGCCCGCATTCAGGCGATCAACAAGAAGGTGCCCGGCACGTTCATCACCGGCATGGTCCAGAACTTCAGCAACGACGTGGAGCGGGCCCAGTTCGAATTGAAGGTTGCCAAGACGACGGGGCGAGGAGACTCCTATCAGGTCACGATGGAACGCTTGGCGCTGGCCTTGCAGATGGCCGAGGAGCGAGCCAAGCGGGCACTCGCGACGTACGAACAGTCTCCGCAGGTCGTCACGAAGGAAGACGTCGAGCGGATGCGGCAGATGGCGATCATCGCCGAATTGCAGCTTCAGCGCGGCCGCGCCCTGGCCAATGCCTCGCCGCAGGAGAAGGTGCAGTGGCAGCTCGAAGTGGTCAGCAACGAACTGGATCGCGTGCGCGTTTACACCTACCTGCTCGGCCAGAAACGCCTCGGCGAATTCGCCCCCGGCGGGCTGTGATGGGCCGGGGCCATGAAGCCTGGGACTCGCTGGAGCACTCGATCCCTCATGCTCGCCACGGCGTTTGTCGCGGTGTGGTGCTGCGGCACGCTGCTGAATCTGCAAGAGTCACCGAGCCTTCGTCGTGAGTTTTTTCTGATGCTGATGTACTTCAGCCCGACCTGGCTACCGTTTGTGTTCGCCGCATTTGCGTTGGGACGACGATCGGTCAGCGTATGGCTTGTCGTAGCATTCACCGTCGTCGAAAGCATCGCGTTGTATCTGATGTCGATTGCGGCAACGCTGTAAGGCCCTTTCGGTGCAGGTCAGGTCAAGAGTTGACTGCCAACGTCTGACCGACTCGGCTACGGATTCCCTTTGTGGATAGTGGTCCGCCCACTCATTGGGCAGGTCGGAGTTGCTTCCAGTATGCCTCGATCGCTTCCTCCGCATCGCCGCGTAGATCCACGACCTCCCGCATGGCTTCCAGAAACAGGAGCACGGCCCGGGATTGCTCGCGGGAAAGCGGCTCTTTATGGTCGCGGAAGAGCTCGGGAGATCCTTCCAGGTCGGTTGGAAGAATCAGATTGTATGTCAGGAACGACGGCACGTTGCTGGCGGAATCGTGAGCATGGTCGATTGCGTAGGTGATATACGCCGGCAGAAAACACTTGTATGCCAGAGGGCTCAAGAATGGTAGGGAATCGTAGTGGTACTCGATGACTGCCGGCGGCACTTGCGTGCAAGGCACCCGAGCAAATCGTCCGAACAGATCGCGGAGTTCCCATCGGGCGTCTCGTGAACGCGGCGAGGCTAGCAGCTCGTCGCCGGGATAACTTGCGTCGGCGAAGGCTGATTCCACTGTTCGTTTTGCGGTCCGTGCTCGATCATCGGAGAGCATGGGCTGGTTGCTCCATTGCCCGGTTCATGGCGACCGCCGGGAACGCGGGGGCGCGTGCGGTTCGGGGTCCGGCGGGCAGGGCGCATTAGGTTCAACACTCATCCAAGGGCGCCATATCGATGCCCGGTGGGCTTCGGCCCTCGCCCGGTGCCAGCGTCCGATGGCACGGTACGCCTGGACTCTTCGGCGATTCTCTGCCTCGCCCAGTCGCTTAAGCTCTTGAATCGGTCGCCGAAAGTAGTAGTCGTCTCTTGCTGCATCGGCAAGCTCCACGTGCACACTCGCCTGGCGCCATCGCGTGACGGCGTGGATGGAGAAGAGCACGAGTGCGATCGTGGCCACTACGGCAAGTACCGCACGCGATGAACAGCGAAGCCGGCGTCGCTTTGCGTTGCGTGTCAAGTCTGCCATGCCCGTATGCGCTGCGCGTGGGTTCGAAATGCGGGCGAACGCCCACCCTGCTCGGCTTCACCGCCACGACCGTCGGGTCGATAGTTTCCAGCCGACCTTGGGTTCGGGACCGTCTTCGGGCCATTGCGTTATCACCGCTTGGCTCTGCTCGGGTTCTGATTTGACGATCTCCACACGGTCCACAGTGTCGGGCTCGGTCACGTGGAGCGTCATGCCGACACGCAATCCGGCGTTCGTTCCTTTGTTGATCGTGACCTGCGTTGCCCTGCCACTGAAGGCGTCCTGGGCTGGGGTGGACTTGCCGATGGCCACGATTTCGGCTCTGACCGGCTTAGCCAAGAGATACGCGGCGTAACGCGCGGGGACGCGCGGGAACCCCTTCACGGGTTTTGCTTCATCGCCAACGCGCAGCAGAAAGCCTCCCCAGCCCGCATCGCGCGGCTCACGGCCGTCGTTGACGGCGTTGCAGAAAGCGACAACGTCGCCTGGCGGAATCAAGTAGTGCCTGTCGCCCCAGCGGATGGGCAAGAGCTCTGGCGAAATGCCACTGAACCCCTGTTGGTCGTTCTCGAACTCGAACTGAAGTCGGACGCGGTCGCCGTCGCGTGTTACATCGCCGTAGTTGCGATCATACAAACCCAAACAACCGTGCCACTCGAAGACGTAGCCCGATTCGGGCGAAAGGATCAGGCTGACGTTGACGCCAAGCCCGTCGCCATAGTAGTAACTGCCGGCCCATGCGTGGTCGCCAAGATTCGTCAATTCGGCCTCAATGGCCATTCGTCTCGACTCGGCTGCTTTCTCGGCTTCGGCCGAATACCTCGGATCCGCTGCGGGCTGGGCGAGAGCGACCGTCGAGACGGAAAGCAACATCAAGAAAGATGTAGCCCGTTGCATGGCAGCTATCGAGGTGGGGATCGGGAATTCCGCAGTCATTGTAGCAGCGGCCGGTGGCCCGGTGGTAGATCAGGGGGGCCTGACAGGTGTCGGTCGCGTGCGCCACGCTTGCAGTGACTGGCTTATCGGGCCGAAGCCTGGCCTGCTTGGCTGCCTAGCGGAACTCGGAGTCGGGCAGGGAGTCGAGGTTCGCGCCGCGGATTGCTTCGGCTTCGGCTCGCGTGTAGCGCTGCCCGCCGTAGGCGGCCTGGGCCGCGGCGTAGGTAGAGCCTTGCATCGCGAACCAGACGAGTCCGCAGAGACAGGCCACCAGCGCGGTGGCCGCACAGAGCCTGCGCAGCGTCAATCGCGGCCACGTCGAGAGCTCGGCGGCCAACAGCCCCAGCACGATCCCGCAGGCGATTGCCCTTAGCAGCGGATGAGTCATAGCTGGCATCAGATCAACGACCGGGCGGAAGTCGACGCTTGAATCCCCTGCGGGCGATTATACAGCGTCGGGATGTGCGGGATGCCGCTCGGCCGGCCACTTCATCGGTACCGGGCAAACAGCCCAAGGCTAAGCAGCCCGAGGGCCGCCAGCGCGATGCTCGAGGGTTCGGGCACGTCGGTGGTGACGCTGGTGATCGTCACCCGTGCGAGCGGCTGGCTGGGGTCGACGTCGAGGCCGGACGGATTGCCTACCGCAAGCAGGAAGAGCAAGTCGGTGGTGGTGTAGGGCGGAATGGGAAGCGCTGAGCCTAGTGTGAACCCCGGCTGCATGATCTCGGCCTGCGCTTCGAGCTGAACGTTCATCAAGCCGTAGTCGGTTTCGATCGAAAACCATTCCTTTAGAAGCCCGTCCAGTCCATCGCCCAGGAATTGTATTTCGCCCAGCCCGAATGCGTTTGACTGGGTCATCCGAATGCCCAGCGTCCCATTTTTTGGAATGGTCGTGTCGCAATAGATGTCCAGGTAGGCCACTTCGCCCGGCGTCGGGTCCGTCGGCGAACCGACGGTGGTTGTCCCTGGAATCTGGTCGGCAAACGGCAAGGAGGTGTCCAGCGACTCGGCAAAGGTCGGTTCAAACAGCGGAGTTGCCAGGTCGCTCGGGAAGTACGTCGGCAACGAATGGCCGTCGGGCACCATCACCAGGGTTGTCTGCGCCGCCGAGCAGATCGACGCCGCCCAGACGGTGCAGGCAAACAGGATCGCCGTGGTGCGTATCATGCGGTTCCACCGAGTTCTCGACGGGAGGGGTTTCGACGCTCCGCCGGTCTGGGTCAGGGCGTGCTTATCTCCAGAGATCGCCGGGCCAACGCCTGCGTCGTGTGACGCAGACAATCCATCCGATCGCGCCGATGGAAAGAAGTGCCAGGCTGCCCGGTTCGGGAACGCCCGAGACGCGCATTTCCACGCGAATCAGCGGTTTCGTCGTATCGAGCGGAACGCCGCCGAGGTCCAACTCGTAGATCACATACCGTTCGCCCGGCCCTTGCGGCGCGCCGGTTAACGAGACGAACGACAGGGCGTCTGAGGCGTCGCCCGGTCGCGACGTGAACTCGTGCAACACGAAGCTAGGCGCGGCCGGATAGGTGGCCTCGAAGGAGCCGTGGATTTCGCTGCTCGTTCCGGTTGTCGGCCCGGCGACGACGCTTTGTGCGGGCACGAGCGTCTCGGTGGTCATGCGACCGAGGACCTTGACCAGGAGGCTGGCCGGCAAGCCATCCGCAGGTCCGTCGAAATACAAGTCAATTAGGCCGATCTGCTGGCCCGACGGATCGACCGCCGTGTCGAGCACGGCATGAACGGGGTAGTCGGGTTGGCCGACGCCGCCGGCGTACGAGGGCTCGACGGTAAAAAACTCGACCGGCGCGCCGGGCTCGTGTGGGTTGAACACGTCGAAACGCAGCGGGTCGCTGGCGCTGGGTGCGACGTCGAAGGGAACCAGCGGTTCCGCGCGAGCTCCCTGAGCGATGGCCGCCAGGAGCCCGCACAGCAGCACGATCGCTTTGCCCATGTCACTCCGCCTCCGCTGGCCCGCCTTGGTGTCCGACTTTCTTGGAACATTGGAACCGTCATTATAGGCCTAATTGGGGGCGCCTTCACGCAGGAACTTCCGCTTTCTTCGCCGCGAAACGCTTCCTGCACAACGAAATCCTCTGTTCACAGCGCGGCGTGCGTGGAGGGCCGGAGGCCCAAGCGCATCGTCCAACCGACGGAGCAAATCATCCCAATCGTGGTCATCGTCGCTCATGGCCGCATTATACTTACACTGCTTAGGTCGACGACGAATGACACCCGTCCTTCGTCCCCCTTTAGTTCTCTCGCGACGGGGCATCCATTCGATCATTGGGTACAAAGCTGATCGCTTACATCCCGCGCTCTGCGGCCGGGTGCCCATTGAATTGATCGCGATAGGGAAAATCAAACTCGCGGTCGACCGAGTCGGCGTACGCTTCCCCGGCTGCATGGGCCAATCGTTGCTTTGCCAGTTCGTAGTGGCTGGTGAACACGACGATGGGACGCGTCACGCCTGAGCCAGGAAACATATTCTCTGCCCGCAGGCGGAGCTCGCCGAGACGCCGCATGTGGGCCTCGTGCGCCGCGCGCCGGTCTGATGACGGCACTGCCAGTTCGGCGTCCAGCAATTGATACAACGCCAGCACGACGTCGGACTCCAGGACTAGCGCCGATTCGTATTGGTCGATGACGCTGCGCGCGTGTGCTCGCGCGGTGGCGGCACGCCGGTGGCACACGAACCAATGCGTCCCGAACGCAGTGATTCCGACAGCGATCAACACGCTGGCAAGGCGGAACTGGAACCAGCGACGTCGCGTAGTAGGCTGCGTTTCCATGTTCCATAACCGATTCGGCGGTGCTGCCGATGTTCGACCCGCTAGACGACTGATCCAAACTACTTCTCACTCCTCGCGCTAAACCCGAATATACACTCGGCGACGTGCGTATCACTCTTTCGGCGCCTTCTCCGCAAACTTCACCGACTCGAACATCTTGTTGATGACTGCCGAGTGGGTGAACTCCGGGGTGCCGACGGCCATCACCTGGTAGAAGCGGGAGCCGGAGTGGTAGTAGGCCACGCGGAACTCGCCCTTGCCGGGGATCTCGGCCACGAAGTACACGCCCGGGTGGCCCTGCAGGTCGAGCGGCTTCTCGTCGCTGACTTCGCCGCCGGCCAGACGCACGACCGAGTCGCGGGCACGCTTGAGCGCGGGCTGGGGATCCTTGACGTTGGGGGCGTCCTGGTACCAGACGATGATGCTGCCGTTGGGCTTGTTGATGATCAGGCGATGCTGCAGCGCCGGCTTGCCCTGGCCGTCGCCGTCGAGTTCTTGTGTGTCCTGCATCGGTTTTTCCGGCAGCGTCACCTGGAGGCCGCCGTGGTCCACGTCGACTTCGTCCGCCAGCAGCGGCGCGGTGGAACCAAGCAGGGCGATGGCGAAGACACTCAGTAGGATTCTCATGGCGTTTCCTTCGAGGAATGGGACGACAACGGATAACCGCGGGCCGCGGCCGGTGCCTGCAGGCCCATTTCGTTGAGCAGCGCCCGCAGCTCGGCCATCCGCGCGGCGACGTTGGCCGTGGTCGGGGTGAGTTGTTCCTGGGGACGGTAATACAAGAGATGCTGCCCGCGCGATTCGAGAATGGCCTTGTCTTCGACGAGCCGGCGGCGGACGCTGCCGCCGAGCAGCTTGCCGAGCGCCGGTACGTCGTTGCCAAATAGCTGCACCGAGGGCGCCGACTCGAGCGGAATCGGCTGCAAGCCGGCCGGCGGCGGGGGCTTGCCCAGGAACTGGGCCCAGCGCGACGTATCGTTCGGCTTGCCGGGCCGCCAGAGAAAATCGGGAAGCGCCTGCTCGAAACCGCTCGTGCACAACGCGGTCATCACGACCGGCAGCGCCTCGGGCGCCGTCTGCATTTCGGCCTCGAACAGGGTGAACCGTAGTCCGGCGTCGTCGAAGGCGACCGCGTGCCGCCGGCAACGGGTGATCTGCATCAAGTAGCTGTCGGCCAGGTCGGCTTGCAATTCCGCGGGCAGGTCGTCTGCGAACTTGCCGGCCAACGCGTCGGCCAGTTCCGACAGCAGCTTGCGATTGCCGTGGGTCGTCTGCCGGACGAGCCAATAGATGAAAGCGGCCAACAGCCCGGTCGCGAGCAGGAAGACGAGCAGGAAGGCAATTTCCTCGGTGTCCGACATGACCTCGTTTCTCGGCGCTGCCACCCTGGGGAGTGATGCGGGTTCGATTGTGGCATGGTCGCGGAGGGGATTCAACGTTTGCGACCGTTGCGGTTCCGCTGGGTACTCGGGCCCACGCCTTGCGATCCATCGGTTTAGAAGGCAGCCAGGCGGACTCGAGCGTGTGCCGGCCGGTGAGCAAGCTTCTACTGATCGCCTGCTGTTCGGTTCTGACCGTAGCCGCGCGAGACGCCTCAGATCAGGAGAACAGGTGAGCAGGAGAGTGTGGTAGGTTTGCTCTTCTCAGGTGGGTTTGCCGCCAAGGCCTGACCGACTGTGGGGGCATCGGGTGGCGGCCGGTGAGCAAGCTTCTCCTGATCACCTGCTCTCCTGTTCTGACCTCCGATGCAGGAGACGCCCCAGATCAGGAGAACAGGTGAGCAGGAGAGCTGCTGGTTTCCTTTTCTCAAGAGGTTCGCCGCCTTGGCCTCACCTACTTTGGGGGCATCGGCGCATTTCTCTTCAATGCTAGGATTGTCGTGTGCTCTGCAAGGCTGCCCCCCGGCACGAAGGAGCGCTTCGATGGTTAGCTTTCGGCTGCAATCGTTCGAATACAGCCTCGACCGCGGCGACCGGATCGCAACGGTGGGCGACCCGTGGCGGGCGTTTGCCCGCGAGAACGGGGCTCCGGAGCTGGACGGCGACGCCGTGCTCGGCAACAGCGTGTTCGACTACATTGCCGACGAGCCGACGCGCTCGTTCTACCAGCGGGTGTTCGAGCAGGTGCGGGCGACCGACCGACCGGTCGTCGTGCCGTTTCGCTGCGACTCGCCGACTTTGCGCCGCTTCATGCGGATGGAAGTGCGGCATCTGCCCCCCTGCGGCATCGGCCTGAAGAGCATCCTGGAGCGCGTGGAACCCTGCCCGCGGCAGACGCTGCTCGACGCCGAGCTGCCCACTTCCGAGAGCGCTATCACGATGTGCAGTTGCTGCAAGCGCGTGCTGATCGAACCGGTCGGCTGGCTGGCCATGGAAGATGCCGCCCGGCAGCCGGCGCTTGTGGGCACCGACACCCGCCCGCAAACGCGGTATGCGTTGTGTCCGTCGTGCGGGCGGCTGGCGGGATAGGCGTGCCTTCCATCATCCTCCTCGGCAGGCGATGATGGGTTGCATGGGACGGACGATCGCCATTGGGGACATTCACGGCTGCTCGGTGGCGCTCCGCCGGCTGTTGGGGAAGATTCGGCCGCGCAAGAGCGACACGCTCGTGCTGCTGGGAGATTACGTCGACAAGGGGTTCGATTCGGCCGGCACGCTCGACCTGGTCATCGACCTGATGCGCCGCTGCACGGTCGTGCCGCTGCTGGGCAATCACGACGAGATGATGCTGCGGGCTCGCGACAGCCGCGCGGGGTTGAAGCGCTGGATCGACAAGGGCGGCCTGTCGGCGCTCGAGTCGTACGGCCGAGAGGCCGACGTGAGCCTGATTCCTGAGCTGCACTTTACGTTTCTCGAGCACTGTCGGCCCTGGTACGAGACCGAGACGCACTTCTACGTGCACGCCAACTACGACCCGCGGTTTCCGCTGGCCGAGCAGGAGGAGGAGGCCCTGCGCTGGGTGTCGCTGCGCGATTACGTTCCCGGGCCGCACGTCTCGGGCAAGACCGCCATCGTGGGGCACACGCCGCATTTCGAAGTGCTCGATCTGGGCCACCTGGTGTGCCTCGACACCGGCTGCCCCTATGACGGCAAGCTGACGGCGATGGACGTGGACACGGGGCAGGTGTGGGAGGCGGAAGAGCCATGAGGCCGCGAAGCGGCGGACTTTTTCTTAGGGCCAACGGCTAAAGCTGCTTAAGCCAGGGGTAACGCCGGCATCGTCCCAGGCAGCGCGTGCGACACGAATCGTGAAGCTCCAACGGACCTCCTCGACCAAACACTTCACCGCGCCCCAAATTGACGTAGTTGGTCTATTAGGTCAGGCCAAGGCCTGACTCGCCAGCTCAATCAAGCGTGACGCGTGCGACTAGAACCGCATCATGACTCCGTGGCCGGCGAGAACGTGGCAAGTGCAAACTCAATCGATTGGCAGGCCGAGGATCACGTCAGCCTCTGTCAGGGTGGACATGCTTGCGACCTGCAAGCATGCTCACGCGAGCGTGAGCATGGCACCCACGACCGCACAGTTCTTGTACCCGACAACTGAGCCTAAATTAGTTGGTCGACTACTAGGCTAGGCTGTCATCGTCGTTGCCCAGCCATCTGCCTTCACGGTTACCCGAACGATGCGCATCACTTGGAAACGAGCACGGGCGATTTTCAATTTTCCCATGCCGCCCGGCGAGGTGTGGGAAATGCAGTTCGATCACCAACAAGACGAACTCGAGCGCATTGCCAACACACCTTGGGAGAAGTTCAAGTTCCAGGACTTGATGTACTACTACCACGATCTGGCGTACGTCGAGCTGCAAGGGGACCTATTCAGGTACCTGTTTCCGATTTGCCTGATGGACTGGCATGTGACCCTGCAGAACAACCAATCGTGTTACCACGGAGACGCGGACTTCCACTACGGCGTCCGTGAGGGCAAGGTCTTTGAGCGGATGTTGACGCCGAAACAGCGTCAGCAGGTTTACGAGTTCTTGCGAGACAGCTTCCTCGATCGACTGGATCGGGAACGCGGCCTGGAATATCGAGCGGCGCAAACGCCCGCTTATGGTTGGATGGCGCGGTTCAACTCGGCGGCGACGATCGTGCCTCAGATTGCCTTGCTGTGGGATGCCTGGTGGTCGCTCGAGTCGCCCGGGCAGGCAGTCGCCGCGTTGCAGTACGTTTCGGGGCTGATGTATTTTGACGGCGAGAACCCGTTCTTCGGGCCGTGGACTCCCGACGAAGGCGGAGGCGGGCGGTGCCTTTGGAGGGACGACACGCAAATCGGCGAGGCAGGTTGGTTGCCAGAAAACGTCGAGTACTTGAAGAGCGTGCTGACGGTCGATTTCGTCGGCGCCAAGGTCGATGCTGCTGTTGAGCGGCTTCGCGATGAACCTGAGTACGCTCGTGTGCTGCCGGTAAGCGAATCGCTCCGCGATCGTCAGGAATTGATCGCGTCGCGCATCGAGGAATTGCCGACGCACCTGCTACGTCCCGGAGATGATAGCTGGATTGTTTGAGCAGCCCGGTTGCCCTGGGGTCCGGTGTGAGTGGAAACCCGGCCTGAGCCACGCGACTAGCGCTTCGGTTGCCATGCAAGCGGCGCATCGAACAGGCCGTAGTCTGCCAGCTTGCGCGGCTGTCCGGCGGGGTCGACGTCGACCTGCCACAGGCTGGACTTGGGCACGCCGGTTGGGCCATTGGGCCATTCGGTGCGGAAGAAGTAGATGCGGTCGCCTTGGGGTGCAAACATCGGTTTCGCGCATCCGCCCAGGTCTGGGGTCAAGCATCGCTCGGACGAACCGTCGGGGCTGGCGACGTAGACTCTCATGTCCGGTCCAAACTCTCCCTTGGTGTAGGCGATCAGCTCACCGTCGGGACTCGCATCGGCGCGGCTCTTGCCCGGGCAGCGTTTGGGTTCTTCGGACCCGTCGATGGAAACGGTGCGAAGTCCGCTGCGCGTGGCGTAGATCACCGATTGTCCGTCCGGGGAGAACCGCGCGTCCCAGGCGGTCGTGTCATCCGGAGTGAGTTGGCGCTCGTGCGTACCGTCGCTTCCGACGATGCACACGACGCCTACGCCGGACCAGTTGGCGGCCAGCCCACCCCACCGGTACGTCTTGTCCCGAATGAAGACGACCCGGGTGCCATCGGGCGAGAACCGCGGCGCGGTGTCATTGGCGTCGGCGTGCGTCAGTTGCCGCGCGCGCCCTCCGGACACGGGGCGCGTGAACACGTGGTCGGCCCGATCGCCTTGGACGTCGGCCGAATAGACCAGTTGCGTGCCATCGGCCGAGAAGCTGGGATCGGTCTCGTAGGCGACGGTCTTCGCCACGCGCTTGACGGAGAGATCGTCGAGCCGCAGCAGATAGAGATCGCGCCCGCCGAGGCCCTGGGCATTGAACACAAGGGATTCCCCCGAGGGAGCCACGTCCATCGTCGTGTCGGTGTGTCCGATCGGCCGGCTATGATCGTTCGGCGAGCCGAGCGGGCAGCCGCAGGCGAAGAGCGCGGCCAGGAGCGCGACCCATCGAACGTACATTGCCTGCTTCATGACGCGATTTCCTCGATCACGTACCCCCGTGGAAGGTTCCTCCCTACAGGGGCTCTCCGCAATGGGGGCAGATTTCCACGGGTGCCGCGCCGACCTGCTTGCGGCCGATGGACCGCCAGAGCCAAAACATCGTGGCGCTCAGCCCCCAGGCAAAAGCCATCAGCAGCAGCAGTAGGATTGCTTCCTCTC
>ERZ869936.97-NODE-97-length-116529-cov-6.821359_pt1 | contig 116529 bp, 89 predicted proteins | sample MGYA00520876_ERZ869936 | MGnify/ENA primary metagenome ERZ869936 (study PRJEB32218, sample SAMN09650985) | biofilter metagenome | isolation source: enrty point of leading RO module | place: Saudi Arabia: Thuwal, RO plant located on Red Sea | collected 2016-02-17 ...
CTTTAATTGTAAAATCCTGGTCATATACCAATTTTCGGTTTCTCATGCTTAAGTCCACACATTCTTTGTCCCATTGGGCTTTAACAACATACGATAGGCCCAAAAGTCCCTGATAGCCGCTGAGAAATTTCTTTACGGGATGATTTAATAAATTCCCGGCATGGGCAGTTAATATATCATACACTTTTGGTTGCGAGTTATCGTCAAATTTGTAAAGGGGCATCCAGTTTAAAACTTCAGCCCAAAATATGTCAGATGGGGTTGGAGTGCTTGGGCAAGGATGATTGCCATCATAACCACAATTTGAACCCGAAACGGTGTTTCTAAAATGGATTCCCAAAGGGTCAGTGTAATAAATGTTTTTGGTTAATGCTCTTTTAAATTTACCCATATCATAATGGGTGAAAAAAGGAGTACCATTTTCAAATGATTCAATGGGGAAAAATAAATCCATTGCGCCATGAGCCAAATCTTCCTGTAAATCAGGATCATTAATTGTTTTGTTTCTCCAGCCTGCATGCATCCAGGAATAAGAAGCATTAAACCAATCTATAAGCACAGGTCTGCTCGGACCTCCTTGAATTTGTTGTAATCCATGATAATATTGACCAATAATATCTGCCTTTTGGATATATAAGTGGCGATCCGGGTCAAAACCAAAATTTGAATACAAGGGATTATATAAAAAATTTAATCCCATATACAGGAGGGCGGAGGCATAAACAGAATTCCAGTTTAAGTGGCTTGCGCGGGTTGAGTTATAATCTTTTAAAAATCCAAGATTATTTTTCCATCGGTAAGCATTTAAATAGGCAAGTGATTGTTCCACTCTATACCCTAACCACCATGCAAAATGAAAATAACTTTGGGTATTGGGAATGCCATAATCAGGCATACCATTCAATACAGGAGTTAATATAAGATTGTTAGTTTGATTTTGACCAATGGGCAAAGGTGAATTCCTTAAATGTGGATCTGACATCACAAGAAAAATAAATTTAGCCATGGGATATAAAAGGAGGCCATTCAGATAGGTGCTTTCACCACCAGATTGGATTTCAAGAGTCCATTTTGGGGGATGAGAATTGGGGGAATATGCTTGATCCTGACGATAGCGCTGACAAAGAATAGAATGGTTGATAAACTTTATCAGGTAGCCCTTGTCTTTTGTGGATTCATAAAGATTAATATATGAAAGCAACAACCAGCTTGATCGGTCTGAGAATGTTAATTGGGAAAGGGAATCATAAGTAATTTCACTAGCCCGATAATTGGCTAAATTATTATAGTGGGAATAAAAGTCCTGACAATGGACTTGGTACCTAATGGACAATAACAAAACAAGAAAAGGAATAACCTTATTTAATTTAATATTCATCAATAAGTTATTTGGGTGAACAGGGTGTCACAGCATGGCAAAAGTGCAGAATCACGATAATTGGTAGTCTGGTTATTTTTTGTAACCGAATATACCATTGGAACCTTTACCCCGCCAAAATCTCTTGAAGGATAGGGCTGGGGGCCAATAATGGTTGTATCAACTGACATTCCAGGAACGCAATAGGTAGGCTGATAAAGAATAGAGTAGTAATCTGATATGCAAATCTGATCATTGTTATTAAAAGGGTTAATATTTTTCACATGATAGGATATCCAGGTTGGAAAGATAAAATATATGATTAAGTTATTTTCTTTTCCCATTTTTATGAGTCTCCTTCCATCCGGGCGTCCACAGAATTTTCCATTTGCCACTCGGGCTCCATAACTATGTACCCCATATCGGTGGTTAGGATCAGTATCACCTTTAACTTTAAAGGTTACGGATCCTTTTGAATCGGTTGTAAAGGTATCCAGTGGCTCATTTCCTGAAAACCAGCTGGTCATGTTTGTATCACGACTCAATACAATTTTTGCCCCGGGGATTGGTTCATGGGTGTAAAAATTCAATGCCAAAACACGAACCATTGCAAAAGGAACTCTTTGCTCAATTTTTTTACAATTAGGCATTACCAGAGTAATCAATGCAAGCAGTAATATTTGTAAGGTTGTTTTCAATGCAATGCATAATTTAATCGGAGAAAACCAAAAGCCATGCGGTTAAAATAACTGAAAGTGGTTTTTTCTCCATTATTAATAAATGTCGTCGTAAAATGACTTGGCCCAATCCCCATTGCGTATGCAAATTTCATTTTCTTTAGGAATTCTATTTCAAAGCCCAAACCTGTGGAAAGGGAAAAAATATGTCTTTTAGAAGTGAATTCCACGGAAGGAGCAAATGGAGAATAAGATTCCTGCTTTCCGGAATACTTATTCCTAACATACCAAATGCCCCCTTCGGCAAAAAATGACAAGAATTTTTTCCGGTAAAAATGATATTGATAAAAAGTGGCAATCCCCTTTGGAACGAAAGAATTTCCAATGATATCATCGGAATGATACCTTGAAAATTTTATGGCAGAAGCCCCAAAAGCAGAAATCATAAAGGTATGATCCGGATTTTTATAAAATAAGCCTGTAATCCCTCCGCCATACCCATTGGAATGCGAAGATAAGAGTCCCCCCACACCTAGGGAATAATGTATTCCACCGGTTGTGTCATGGGTAGCATAACCCAAACTACATCCAAATAACAAGAAAATTAAAAGGCACTTTTTCACTTCCCCTCCAGTTTTTTCAATCGTTCTTCCAGTTGCATCGGAAATATTGTCTTTATTTTTGAATTAAAATTTTACAACTTGCTCTTTCACCGGAACTGCTTACTCCGGAAAGGAAATACAGCCCTGTACTGAATTCTGATAAGTTTATTTCCATGGTTTGGCCTTCCTGAGCCGTAAATAGGAATACCCTGAGACCGCCGGAGTTAAACAGTTCGAAGGAAATAGTTTTATTTTCTGCCGAAGTTTGATTTGTTGAAACAAGGAAAATTCCGGAGCCCGGGTTCGGGTTAACGGAAATGGAAAAGAGGTCTTTGGTTGGAGAATTTTCCAATACCGGATTTCCGGGTACATCAGGATAAATGCGCAACTCATTTTCAGAACTGCAGTTTGAAGGAACATGCCTGGCTTTAAATTGGGAACCCTGTTTGGCTTTAAATCCGGGTTTAAGAATTATTCCTCCTCCGGCTTTCATATTGCAGGTTACTCCGGGCTCAATGGTAAAATCAGGAGTGTTTATGATGGGATCGGCAAAAGAGGCGGTGGAATTTAGGAGTGTATTGGGAACCGAGGGGTCAATCACCAGGCGTCCTTTAATTGTAAAATCCTGGTCATATACCAATTTTCGGTTTCTCATGCTTAAGTCTACACATTCTTTGTCCCATTGGGCTTTAACAACCTCTGAAAACCCAAGATAACTTTGGGCTCCGCTTAGGAATCGAGTTGTGGGATTTTGAATAAGGCCGATTGTATGATTCATCAGGATATCGTAAACCTTTGGAGAGGAAGAGTTGTCAAATTTATAAAGTGGCATCCAATCCAGCACTTCACCCCAAAATAAATCAGGAGGACAATTTTGCGTACAATTGGAATTTGCGATTTGATTATTTGCCCCATTAACGGCATTGTGAAAATGGCCACCGGTATTATCGGTGTAATATATATTTTTGGTTAAGGTATTTCGGAACCTTTCCATTTCTGTGAGTGTGAAATAAGGAGTGCAATTGTTGCATGGTGCCAGTTGCGCCTCATAGCAGGCTCTTACAAACCATAAATCCATAGCGCCATGAGATACATCTTCAACAAATTCAGTATAATTTGAAATTTTTGGTTGGGGGTTGAAAGGGTGTAAAACGCAATTTTCTTTTACTATTCCCCACCCGGAATGAAACCAAAAATAGGAGTTATTATTATTGTTCATAAGTCTTAATACAGGATGATTGTAGGTTGCACATCCAGATAAATTGCAATTGCACCCATCAATCAAGTTAATCGAACTTTTATGTAAGCCAGCAATAATTTGAGACTTCGCAAGGTGAATACTTCTTAAATTACCATGGCCAAAGTCTGAATTTGTTTCTCCCATTAAAAGTAATGCAGCGGCAAATGGAGAGTTAAAGTTCATTGCTGTCCCGCAAGTCCTTTTTCCGCCTTCATTACACTCCTCCCTGATATGCCCCTTAATCCCGAAATTGTCATCCCAGTAATTGTTGAGGATAAATAAAATGGATTGCTCGACCCTTTTTCCTAGCCATTTTGCAAAGTCACCAAAAGTAATAATTGATGGATTTACTTGAAATTGATCCAATAAATTTTGTGATATTAATGTTACAGAATTGTTTTGGCCGCTTGGTAACGGAGATGAATACAAACTTAAGCTTGGTTCCTTATGAACAATATATACATACTTTGCCATTGAAAAAAGTAGCATGCTGTTAAAGTACAATGGTTCTGAATCTGGATCGTGATCCACCAAGTCACATAAGTCATCATTTTTGTTTACCCATAAAGGCTCACTACCAGTCCCCCTTGTATCATGCCGGTTTTTTTGGATTATTAAAACGAGGTTAATAAATTTAACAAGGTATGCCTTGTCTTTATTGGTTTCAAACATATTTAAAAGACCGATTAAGTTCCAGGAATTTATGTTTCCTATGTTATAGCAATTTTGAGGGTCATTTGATATTTGAATAGAGGAAAAATAATTAGGATACAAGTTATCATAATGATTTTTTAAGGGAACCTGGCCAGAAGAAATAAAAATTGGCCAAGAAAATATCATTGCAATAATGATCTTCATACTTTTCGTTTTAATTTCAAAAAAGCGCCAATTTTTAATGTTTGGAAACGGGAATTTTCAGTCGTCATAAATGATAAAAAAAAGGAAGGATAAATCCTCGATTCAAATATATACTCAGCACTAAGTCTAATTCCATATCCAATGGGGCCCGGGAATTCGCTCCGGCCAAAGGAATTTTTTGGTTGATTTATTAAACCGTTATATTGTTTAATGTGATAATTGCTAAGGAAAATTAAATCTATGGAGGGAATGAGGGAGACATATAGCTTTCCGAAATCCTTTCCGAATTCAACCCCAGTTTTAAAACCAAATAGATAATAATTCGAAAATTCCGTATCAATTGTATAAGTCCTGGGCGGGAATGAGGTTGTTCCTTCTATTTCCCAGTTTTCTGAAGTTTTTGTTCTGTATGTAGTTAAAAGTAAGCCCAGGTTAAGACCTTTTAATTTCCAAAGTAATTGAGCTCCTAATTCAAAATGGCTGCCCAATGAACTTTCATAATCTTTTAAGGTTTGGTCCCCGATAAGATTGGGTTTTTTTGGAATTCTTCTTGCTGCTCCGAATCCTATAAGGAAATTAAGTTTGAATTGATTTGAATCGGCTGAAACAAAGGACGTGGGGAATAATTTTTGTTTGGTTTCCTTTTCTTCCTGAAAGGATGTTGAACAAAGGTGGGCCTTAGTTGGATTCCTGAGCGGCAATGTCGCAGTGGAATAATGACTAAAATATGGGCTTGATTGAGCGGGAATCATACTGGTCAAAGAAAATATTGAAACAAGAATTAATCTCCTCACTTCCCCTCCAGTTTTTTCAATCGTTCTTCCAGTTGTAAAACATATAAAGTCAGTTCTTCGTTTTGTTTTTGGAGCAGGGTAATAGTTTCGCTTACAGAAATACCTTTTCTTTCATTTCGTTCGCGGAAGGAACGCCCGGCAAATGTTTATTGGCTTTGATAAAAGCCCGCAAATCCTCAAAACTTAGCAGGGGATAGGTGGCATCAAAGACATAATCCGGCCAGTCGCCCCGTAATTTTACTTCAATTTCCTCGGCAATAATGGTTCCTTTTACGGCCAGCTTATACTGAGACCCGTTCGGAATGTCGGTAGTTCCAATGCAGACAATTCCGGTCGTACCCGGTCCTGATGAAGGTCCAACAAACAAAGTGGGAATATCACTGTTAAATCCTACCATCATCGTATTGGTTTTGGTGTTTATCAACCTTTGGCTCGAACTTATTCCTATGCCTATGCAAACGGTATTATTGGTAAATGCAGAAACCCAATTCCCGGCCGCAAAAGAGTTGTCCCCAAGTGAACTTGCACGCCCAAGGGCCGTTGAAAATGCACCTTTTGCAGTTCCCCCGCTTATTCCTATACCCTTGAATGTTGCGTTTTGCTCAGCCCAAATTCGGTTAAATTAGGTATTGAAATAAAATGTGCTGTCACCAAAGCGTATTAAACTATCCCCGGGGGCAGGAACTATCCTGGGAGTAAATATCTTTTGGGTTGAAACAAATTCATTGGCGGTAAGTGTCCCGGATATCTTTCCATCCCCATCCAGTTTTAATTTTTCAGGGCCTGTTCCCGGCGAGGTCCCAATGTCAAGATTTTCTGAAAATTTACCTTTTCCTACCACCACCGTGTCGCTTCGCACTAAATCAGAAACTACAATGCGGGATGTAATGGTTGTGCCCGTAACCAATAAGTTTCCATCCACATGTAATTTCTCAGTTGGGTTTTGGGTTCCAATGCCCACATTTCCAAGAGATGTATTATAAATTCCTCCATAGCTTATTGTCCAGCCGCCCAATTGGGAAATGCTGGAAAAAGTTCCGGCTCCGGTTAACACCTGGTTCGGATCGTTTGGAAAAATTAAAGGAGAAATTTCACCGAAATTGTTAAAGCTTATGATCCCGGTTCCTGCCTGAGAAAAGGCGGGAAATGATATGGAACCCATTCCGGAAACTATCATCCGGCTTTGATTGTTGGTTTTAAAATGCAAGGCTTCGTTATTGGCAGAACCTAAAAAGTCGCCCGGACTAACAATGTTTCCGTCTTTTTTCCAATTTGAGGATGCATTCTGGGAAAATGAAAGTCCTGAAAATAATAACGAAAACAAAAGGATAAATATTTTGTATTGTTTTACAAAACAATTGATATTACGCTCTGATAGCCTGATAGCCTGATAGCCTGATAGCCTGAAATTATCCATGGGTTTATTTTTGGAATAACCAAATTAGAAAAGGAAATTCAAATTTGCAAGCTTTGGTTTTAATTTAAAACCATTACGGGTTTAAACCTAATTACCTTATATTAGTCAAACAGAAAATCTAAATTCATGCTTAAGCGCCTCATTTTTACGCTCTTGCTCTCGGTTCCCACCGTAATAATGGCTCAGATTCCCGATTCCTCGCACCTGCCCCTGGTTTACATTAATACGAACTTCCAGTCCATACCCAACGAACCCAAAGTGATGGCCGATATGCGGGCACTCGATAATGGCTACAACCAGTACAACCACATTACCGATACCAACTTTGTGTACAATGGAAAGGCCGGCATTGAACGAAGAGGCTCCATTTCCCAACTCTGGGCCCAGAAAAGTTATGCCCTCGAAACCCGAAACCCGGATTCTACCGCCCGTGATGTGCCGCTGCTCGGTATGCCTCCCGAAAACGATTGGGTGCTCTACGCCCCCTACGATGATCACAGCCTCATGCGAAATGTTATCAGCTATGAAATAGGAAGAGCCATGGGCTATTGGGCCCCACGAACTAAATATTGCGAATTTATCCTCAATACCGCCTGGCCCGATTACCGCGGTATTTACATAGTAATGGAAAAAATAAAAAGGGATTCGAACCGGGTAAGAATTTCAAAGCTGAAACCCAATGAAAACTCCGGCGATGACCTTACCGGAGGCTATATTATTTCAATCGATAAAAATATCTGGGCACAGGACAGCGGGTGGACTACCCCCAACCCGCCGGGAGTTTTTATCAAATATGTTTATCCTAAGGCCGAAGAAATTACTCCCCAACAAAAAAATTACATCCGTACCTATGTGGATAGTTTTGAAAACGCCCTCCTGGCTCCCAACTGGGCACACTATACCCAAGGCTATCGCAAGTACATTGAGCCGAACTCCTTCATCGATTTTTTCATCATTCAGGAACTGAGCAAAAACATCGACGCTTTTAAACGAAGCGGCTATATGTATAAAGATAAATACAGTAAAGGAGGCAGACTCCGGGCCGGACCATTCTGGGATTTTAATTCGGCCTGGGGGAATCCGAAACTCTGCGGCTTCGATACTGTCGGCGGATGGGCCCACCAGATGACCTGCTGGGTAAACTCCTCCTATCCCGTTCCTTTCTGGTGGAATAAAATGCTCCAGGACTCTGTTTTTACCCGCGACCTGAAATGCCGCTGGATCACACTGCGCGCCGGAATTCTGGATACTTCAGTGCTGTTCCAGAAAATAGACAGCATAAAAAATTATATTGGTCCCGCCGCCGGCCGTCACTTTTCGCGCTGGCAGCTGGGTGGAACTTTTCAAGGCGATATAGATACTTTAAAAATGTTTATCCGGGGTCGCATTGCCTGGCTCGATGCTAAGATGCCCGGTAATTGTTGGAACCTTAATACTCCGGGAAATCCGGAAGAAAATCTTCAGGTTAATTTTTACCCGAATCCGTTCTCCGGCGAAATTTTTATGGAACAGGGTCAATCAATTTTCGGACAAACCGATATCCAAATTATCGATGCCCTGGGTAAGATTGTTTTTTCCACCCGGTTTAATCCCGGGACGGAAGGAAATAAAATCCGCATTCCTGCTGAAAACCTGTCTGCCGGAATTTATTTTGCAATGGTCCGCAATGGGGAAAATGTAATCAGCCGGAAGCTGGTTAAAACCTTTTAGGACTTGCCCTGAATTTTTTTTTGGTGATGTAAGAAATATTATTTTACATTTGTCCCGCAACAACCGAAATGAAAAACTTTAATTCTGCATTGAAATCCGAATTCATCACCTGCCACCCGGCATGCAGATCGGCTGTTGTATTACCACGACCGCGACGACTGTTCTGACAGGACTAGCCCCACACCAAGGCCCCTGTCAGTGAATCACCTCCGAAAAAATTCTTTTCAGGCCCGGTGAGCCCTTTTCTTTAAACCAGAATGTGTTATGCTGCCTGTCAGGGTAGTTCGTGTTGCTCATGCGGGCGACACACACCACGCGTTCGCCATTACCGAAGAAATGGCAAGGAGTGCCGCTGAACGGGGAACCGGAATAGCCCGGAGAACTCCTGAATATATTGCCGAAAAAATGTGTTCGGGGAATGCCGTTATTGCCATTGCCACCGACGGAACCTGGGCCGGATTCTGCTACATTGAATCCTGGAGCCATAACGCTTTTGTCGCCAACAGCGGCCTTATCGTTAACCCTGAGTTTCGCGGCCGGGGAATAGCCAAAGCTTTGAAAAAGGAAGTTTTTGAGCTGAGCCGGAAAAAATACCCCCGGGCAAAGATATTCGGCCTTACCACCGGACTGGCGGTAATGAAGATTAACAGCGAGCTGGGCTACAGACCGGTAACCTACAGCGAACTTACTTCGGAAGATAAATTTTGGGAGGGATGCCGGAGCTGTGTTAATGTTCACATCCTGCAACAGAAAGAAAGGAAAAATTGCCTTTGCACCGCCATGCTGTTCGACCCTGCCGATAAAACAACACCGGAAGAAACCCAAAAGTGGTTCGGTAAAAAAGCACTTGCCCTGCGGCGTCTGCTAAAAATAAAAGCGGCGAAATGGCTGGGAACCAAAAAAGATAAAAGTCAAACACTAACAAAAGTTTAATATGAAACAGGAAGAAAAAATTGTATTAGGATTCAGCGGTGGCCTCGACACATCGTATTGCTGTGCACGCCTTTCCGGTGAAAACAAATTTGTGCTGGCGGTTTTGGTGGATACGGGCGGATTTTCCCCGGAGGATATCCTGAAAATTGAACAGCAGGCACTGAAATGCGGAGCCGGTAAATTTGTAGTTATTGATGCTGCTGCCGGGTTTTACAAAGAGGTAATCCGCTTCCTTATTTTCGGCAATTGCCTTAAGAACGACACCTATCCGCTCTCGGTATCGGCCGAAAGAACCCATCAGGCCCTGGCCCTTGCCAACTTTGCCCTGGAAACAAATGCAACTGGTATTGCTCACGGAAGCACCGGCGCCGGAAACGATCAGGTCAGATTTGATCTGGTGTTCAATGCCCTTTGTCCCGACATGAAAATAATTACCCCGGTCAGAGACCGGAAACTTTCAAGAAAGGAGGAGGTGGCCTTCCTCGTTTCCCGGGGTATTGAAACCGATTTATACGGAAAACCCTGGTCTGAAACGGCAGGCGATTATAGCATAAACAAAGGGTTATGGGGAACCAGTATCGGAGGCCGGGAAACGTTAATCTCTAAGGGAAAATTACCCGAAAGCGCCTGGCCATCCCGGATGGAGAAATCAGAGCCCGAAGAAATGGTGCTGGAATTTGAAAAGGGAGAGCTGGTTTCGGTAAACGGAATTTCTTTTGCTGATCCGGTTGCCGCTATCCGCTTTGTGGAAAAAACAGCCGCCCCCTTTGGTATCGGCCGGGATGTGCATGTGGGAGACACAATCATAGGTATCAAGGGCCGGGTAGCCTTTGAAGCCCCGGCTCCCCTCATTATCATCAAAGCACACCACCTGCTTGAAAAGCATGTGCTCAGCAAACAGCAACTGTGTTTGAAAGATCAGGTCGGAAAATTTTATGCAGGACTCCTGCACGAGGCCCAATTGCTGGATCCGGTAATGAGAGATATAGAAGCCTTCCTTATCTCAACCCAGGAAAAAGTAAGTGGAAAAGTTTTTCTTGAACTTCATCCCTGGCGGTTTTTCCTTACCGGCATCTCCAGTCCCTTCGACCTTATGCAAACCCGGTTTGGTTCCTACGGGGAAACTAACAAAGGATTTTCCGGCGAAGATGTGAAAGGTTTTACCGCCATTCTCGGAAATCAAATCCGGATGGCATGTAGCCTGAATAATTCAATCAATGAAAAAAAGGAAGTCTATGAAGCATAAAATAAAAGCAGGCATCATCGGCGGCAGCGGATATACAGGAGGGGAATTAATCCGTCTCTTGCTTAGCCACCCTTCCCTTGAAATTTCCTTTGTGGTCTCTCCCTCCCATGCCGGAAATCCGGTAGCCTCTCTGCACCCCGATCTGGAAGGTTCCTGCTTTCTGAATTTCAGCGAATATCAGGAACAGCCTGCCGATGTAATTTTCCTTTGTCTCCCGCATGGGAAAGCCGGAGAATGGCTGCAACAAAACGCCCTTTCGCCGGAAACAAAAATTATTGACCTCAGCTCCGATTTCAGGTGGAAAGCTGAAAGACAGACAGCTTTTGTGTATGGCCTGCCCGAACTTCAGGGAAAGAAAATTGCGGACGCATCTGCCATTGCTAATCCGGGTTGTTTTGCCACCGCCATTCAGCTTTGTCTGCTCCCGTTATGGAAAGCCGGATTTGGAACCGAAGAAATTTATTGTACGGGAATAACCGGAAGTACAGGAGCCGGAAAAGATCTGTCGGAGACGGGACATTATTCCTGGCGGACAAATAATATTTCTCCTTATAAAGTACTGGACCACCAGCATCTGGATGAAATAAAGGCAACGGGGGAAAATATTTTCGGTATCCGTCCCTCGATTCATTTTGTGCCCTGGCGGGGTAATTTTTCAAGAGGCATTTTTGTTTCCTGCACCCTTTCCTTTCCGGGCGGAAAACAGGAAGCGGAGGCTTTGTTCCGTTCTTTTTATGCAGAAGCACCTTTCGTGAAAATTTCCCAGTCTATCGTTTGTCTGAAACAAGCGGTTAACACCAACAATGCTTTTCTTTCTTTCGATGTATCCGGGGGAAAGCTGGTGGCGCATGCCGCTATCGACAATCTGCTGAAAGGTGCATCCGGACAAGCGGTTCAGAACATGAACCTGATGTTCGGCCTTCCGGAAGAATGCGGCCTGGTTCTGAAAGCAATGGCCTATTAAATAAAAATCAAACGCATGAAACTATTCGATGTTTACACAAGATTAAACCTGGAGCTTGAAAGTGCAAGAGGTTCTTATGTTTATGATACCCATAACAAACCTTACCTGGACCTTTACGGAGGTCATGCCGTTATCAGCATAGGTCATAACCATCCGCATTGGGTGAACCGTCTGCTGTCCCAGATGGGAAAAATCTCGTACTACTCCAATTCGGTACGCTTGAAAATTCAGGATGAGCTGGCCCAAAAACTCGGACGGGTTGCAGGACGGGATACCTTTCAGTTGTTTCTTTGCAACAGCGGAGCCGAGGCCAATGAAAATGCCCTCAAACTGGCATCTTTTCATACGGGAAAATCGAAAGTGGTTTCCTTTTCCTCATCCTTTCATGGGCGCACTTCACTGGCACTTGCCGCCGGCGATTGCGAAGCCTATACAGCCCCCGTAAATAAATCGGATCGGATAATACGCCTCCCTTTTAATGATACCGACGCATTGGCGCGCTGTTTTTCTGATTCGGGAAAAGACATTGCAGCTGTAATCATTGAGCCCATTCAGGGCGTTGGTGGGATCCGGGTTGCGGAACCGGAATTTCTTTCCACCATCCGGAATTTGTGTGATGAATACGGATCTGTTTTTATTTCCGACGAAGTGCAATGCGGATTTGGAAGAAGCGGGAAGTTTTTTGCCCTTGACCATGCCGGGGTGGACGCAGATATTTATTCCATGGCCAAAGGAATGGGCAATGGGTTTCCCGTGGGTGGCTTGCTTATTTCACCTCAGATAAAACCGGTAATGAATCAGTTGGGAACCACATTCGGAGGAAACCCCATGGCCTGTGCGGCTTCATTGGCGGTTTTGGAAGTAATGGAAGCCGAAAATCTGATGGATAATGCCCGGCAAAAGGGAGATTACCTGATGGATGCGCTCAGACAAATGCCTGAGCTGGAGAATGTGCGGGGGAAGGGGCTCATGATAGGATTTGATCTTCCTTCTGAAGTGCCGGGAATAAAAAAGGACCTCAGGGAGAAATACAGGGTTCTTACCGGAGAAGCCGGGAATAATGTAATCCGGATTCTGCCCCCACTGAACCTGGAACAAAAGGATGCCGAGAAATTTTTAATCGGACTTCGGTCTGCGCTGTCAGAAAATAAATTCTTTAAAAAAACAGTAAAACAGAAAGCCCATGCATAGTTTTTTCTCGGCGGAAGATGCCGAACCGGTTTCGGATTTATTGGCAGAAGCACTTGCGCTTAAATCCGGCAAAAAGAAAACTCTTCCCAAAAAAGGGAAAAGAATGGGATTGATTTTTTTGAATCCTAGTCTTAGAACCCGACTCAGTACGCAATTGGCTGCCAGAGATCTGGGGATGGAGGTTTTTTGTTTTGAACCCGGTAAAGATGGATGGTCTCTTGAATATGAAGACGAAGTAATCATGAATGGAATTACTTCCGAGCATATCCGTGAAGCGGCCGGAGTGCTGGGTAAGTACTTCGATTGCCTGGGTATACGGGCATTTCCCGGTTTGAAAAACAAAGCGGAGGATCAATCCGAGAAAATTTTCCGGGCCTTTGAGAAATATGCCGGGGTTCCCATAGTAAATCTTGAATCAGCAACACTGCATCCTTTGCAAAGCTTTGCCGACCTGATAACGATTTCAGAAACCTGGAAAGCCAAAAGCGGCAAAGGGAAACCCAAAGTGGTGCTTACCTGGGCACCGCATTGCAAAGCACTTCCACATTGTGTTGCCCATAGCTTTTCGCAGTGGATGTTAAAATGGGAGGCTTGTGATTTTGTTATTACACACCCGGAAGGCATGGAGCTGGACGCTTCATTTACGGGAAATGCGCCCTTGGAATATGATCGCAAAAAGGCCCTGGAAGGGGCTGATTTTATCTATGTGAAAAACTGGTCATCTTTTAAGGATTATGGAAATGTCTTTGAAGGCGGAAAGGACTGGATGTTGAAGAACAGCGACCTAGGGAAAGCGGGCCTCGGATATGTTATGCATTGCCTGCCGGTTCGGAGGAATCTGGAATTGTCAGGAGAAATTCTCGATGGAGAAAGAAGTCTGGTTCTTGCCCAGGCCGAAAACAGAATTTGGTCGGCAAAAACCATTTTAAATAAAATGAACTTTTAATCATGGAAACTTTATACATCATAAAAGCCGGAGCTGAAATGCTGGATCATCAGGAAAATAGAAAATCCATTCTTGCTGATTTTTCCAAAATTCCGGGGCTGAAGATTTTTGTGCACGGAGGAGGGAAGGTGGCCACAGAGATCGGGAAAATAATGGGCATTGAATCCGTTTATGAAGGCGGAAGAAGAATTACCGGCAAAAAAGACTTAGATCTTGTGGTGCAGGTATATGCCGGCCTGATTAACAAAAACATTGTGGCAGATTTGCAGTTTCTTTCCTGTAATGCCTTTGGCTTTTCAGGGGCAGACGGCGGTTTGATACCATCCCAGCGGAGAAGTCCCGGGGCTGGTCCTGAGAATTTTGCGGGTGATATTTTGCCGGAAATGATTCCGGTTTCCTCCTGGAAAAAATTTCTCGAGAGCGAATGGGTGCCCGTAGTGGCTCCCATTACCTTTGATCCTGAATTTGGCCTGCTCAATAGCAATGCCGATGGCGTGGCTTCTGCGCTGGCTCTCGCGCTTTCGCGGTTGTATCGGGTAAAATTGATTTATCTTTTTGATAAGCCGGGAGTTTTGGATGTGAGCAAAGAAACCGAAACTGTTTTCCCGGTACTTGAGACCGATGAACTGAGTTTTTTGAAAGAGAAAGGAATTATTTCCGGAGGCATGCTGCCCAAGCTTCATTACGCATTTCAGGCCCTGGAGGGTGGGGTGGGTGAGGTTTGTCTGGGAGGTGCTGAAAATTTTCAGGAAATGTTAAGATCCGCAGGCGGAACCCGACTGGTTCTGAAAAAGGAGGTGGGTTATGAATCCTGAGAGTTTTTTGATGAAACTATTGAGCATTCCCTCCTTCAGCGGAAGTGAAGAAAACAGGGCCCTGTTTCTCGAAACATTTTTTCGGGAAAGGGAAATTTTTTGCGAGCGGATTGGAAATAATGTGATTGCCCAGAGTACAAATTTTGATTCCGGACTGCCTTCCCTGCTTTTATGTTCTCATATCGATACCGTGCAGCCCGGTGAAAACTGGAGCAGCAATCCCTTTGAACCGGTAATGGATACCGAAAAAATTTCCGGATTGGGAAGTAACGATGCCGGGGCATCCATGACAGCCCTATTATTTACATTCCTGAAATATTACGACCGCAGGGATTTGCCTTGTAATCTTATTCTGGCTGCCGTAGCGGAGGAGGAAAACGGCGGAGAAAATGGAATTCCGAAAATTATTTCCCGGCTGGAAAATTTATGCGGCGCTGTGGTGGGTGAGCCTACCCTGGGGAAGATGGTGGTTTCGGAAAAATCATTGCTGGTGATAGATGCCTTTGTTAAAGGCAGTACCGGACATGCAGCCCATGAAAACGGAATCAATGCTGTGGAGTTGGCAGCCCAGGACATTGCCCGGCTGCCTGAAATTGAGTTCAACAGGGTTTGTCCCTATAACGGGAAGGTAAAGATATCAGTAACCGGGATTTATTCACCCAACAAACTGCATAATGTTATTCCTGATTCATGTGAATACACCCTCGACATCCGTTTCCCTGAATTGTATGAACCGGAGGAAATTCTGGAGGTTTTAAGCCGGCGTTTAACAGCCCGCCTCCAAGCCCGGAAAATCAGACCTCTGCCTCCGGCGGTTTCAGATACTAATCCCCTTCTTCAGGCAGGATTAATGTCGGGTCTGGAAACAGCGGGTTCAACCACCCTGAGTGATAAATGCAGAATTCCGGTTCCCACCCTGAAAATGGGCCCCGGCGATTCTTTGAGAAGCCACCGGCCCGATGAATATATTTTGAGGACCGAGCTCCGGGACGGAATTTCCACCTATGAGCTCTGGCTGGAGAATTACTTTTTATTAATGAAACAAAACAAAAAAACCGACCATGAAACTCTGGCAAAAGACCAACACTGTTCTGCATCCTGAAGTTGAAAAATTTACCGTAGGCAAGGACAGGTACTTTGACAAATATCTTGTATTGTATGATCTGGAAGCCGGCAGGGCACATGCAAACATGTTGTGTTCCTGTGGATTTTTGACGACCACGGAACGGGAAAAAATAATTTCCTTACTTGAAAGGCTAAAGGAAAAATCCTCCTTGCAGGGTTTTGAAATTCCGGAAGCGTTTGAAGACATGCATTCCTGGATCGAAGCGGAATTAATTTCTGAGCTGGGTGATACAGGAAAGAAAATTCATACGGCAAGAAGCCGGAACGATCAGGTATTAACTGCCCTCAAACTATATTACCGGGCTCAATTACTTGAAATTTCCGACAAGGCAGAGCAGTGGTGCTGCTTGCTGTTGGAGAAATCAGTAACCCATGCAGATGTTTTCATGCCGGGCTTTACGCATTGCCGGCCCGGAATGCCTTCCTCGGCCGGACTATGGCTTTCTTCCTTTGCTGAAGCTTTGTGTGACGACCTGGAGATGGTAGCAGGAGCCATGGCGATATGCGATAAAAATCCATTAGGAAGCGGTGCCGGTTATGGAAGTTCATTTCCCATAAGCAGAAAGGAGACAACGGAATACCTGGGTTTTTCTACTTATAATAAAAATTCCCTGCACGCTCAGATGTCCCGGCAAAAGGTGGAATCGGCTATTGCCTTTGCATTGGCATCGATGGGGCAAACGCTGTCGCGGTTTTCAAGCGACTGCATTCTTTTTTCTGCTCCTGAGTACAATATACTTCAGATACCACCCGACTTTTGTACAGGAAGCAGCCTGATGCCAAACAAAAAAAATCCGGATGTTGCGGAACTGATACGGGGTCATAGCAGCCGGTTGCAATCTCTTCCTCAGGAAATAATTTCACTGTATCATAATCTTCCTTCAGGCTATCACCGGGATTTTCAATTGTCGAAGGAAATAATGATTCCGGCGCTAAACCGGATTAATCATTGCCTCGACATGGCTTTTCTTTTAACCGGAGGACTGAAGTTTTCTGAAAATATTCTCGAACGGGAAATATATAATCAGGTTTTTGCGGTGGAAGCCATTTCCGGAAAAGTACAGGGAGGCATGAGTTTCAGGGATGCTTACCGGGAAACCGGTGATGCTATTGAAGAGGGAAAATTTTTATTCAAAGGCTCGCCCGTAAAGGCGACTCACGAGGGCAGCACGGGAAATTTATGCCTGCCCGAGCTGAAAGAAGATTTGAAAAGAGTAATGGATAAAATCAGCAGGAAAAATCAGTAAGCCCGAACATTTTTTCCTTCCATGAAATTAATGAAGGCCCGGTTGGCAACCCGGTTTCCTCCGGGGGTGGGATAGTTTCCGGTAAAGTACCAGTCGCCCTTATGGTTCGGACAGGAATGGTGGAGTCCTTCAATGCTTTGGTAAATTACCTGTACCTCGGCCGAAATAAACTCCGATTTTAATAACTGAGCCACCATGGATGAAACAGCATCGGCGGAGAAAGGCTTATATATTTCTTTTACTACGTTGATGGCCCGGTCGGGATGTTTTTCGTTTTGTTCGCGGGCCTTTTCAAGAACCTCATCGAGCAGCTCATCCATATTGTTTTGCCGGATCAGCTCAATGGCAGCCTGGAATGCCACAAAATCACCCATCTTGGCCATATCTATGCCGTAGCAATCGGGGTATCGTATTTGCGGAGCCGAGGAAACAATTACTATTTTTTTCGGTCCGAGCCGGTCGAGAATGCGGAGAATACTTTGCTTTAAGGTTGTGCCACGTACAATGCTGTCGTCAATCACCACCAGATTATCAACCCCGGGCTTAACAATTCCGTAAGTGGTATCGTAAACGTGGGCTACCAGATCATCCCGGTGCGAATCGTCGGTAATAAAAGTTCTCAGCTTGGCATCCTTGATGGCAATCTTTTCGATGCGTGGGCGCATAGCCAGGATGCGCATCATGTTATCGTCAACTTTCTGAGATCCCAGTTTCAGAATTTCGTGCTTCTGAATAACATTGAGGTGAGAATATAAACCTTCAATGAGTCCGTTGAAAGCTACTTCAGCCGTATTGGGTATGAAAGAAAACACAGTGTTCTCAAGGTCGTAATCGATAGATTTTAGTACCGCCGGGGTAAGGTATCGACCCAGATTTTTTCTTTCCCGGTAAATATCGCTGTCGTTGCCACGACTGAAATAAATCCGTTCGAAGCTGCATGATTTTTTTTCGCCGGGAGTATTGATCATTTCCTCACTTACCTTTCCGTTTTTCCTGATAATAAGCGCATGGCCCGGAGTAATTTCTTTAATATCGTTAAGCTGGACGTTGAAACAGGTTTGAATGGCAGGTCTTTCAGAAGTAACCACAACCACTTCATCGTCGGCATAATAAAAAGCAGGTCTGATGCCATTGGGATCGCGAAGTACAAAAGCATCTCCATGTCCTATCATTCCGGCCATGGCATATCCCCCGTCGAACTTGCGGGAGGCATTTTTTAAAATTTCGGGAATGTTGAGGTTATCGCCGATAAGACCGGAAATTTCCTGATTGGAAAAATTTTTATCCTTGAACTGACGGAATAATTTTTCGTTTTCTTCATCCAGAAAATGCCCGATTTTTTCCATTACGGTTACCGTATCGGTTTTTTCTCTTGGGTATTGGCCGAGCTCTACGAGTTTGTCGAAGAGTTCTTCTACATTGGTAAGGTTAAAATTCCCTGCCACGGCCAGGTTCCGGGTTTTCCAGTTGTTCTGGCGAAGGAAAGGATGACAGGCTTCCATGGTGTTTTTTCCATAGGTGCCGTAGCGGAGATGTCCGAGCAAAAGTTCACCCACAAAGGGTGCATGTTTTTTCAGCCATTCCGGCTGCCGGGATTTTTCGGGTTTGTTTTTTCTCAGTTCTTCAAACTTCCCGTTTATTTTGGAAAAAATTTCGTGGATGGCATTGGCACCCACGGCACGATGCCGGTGAATATAACGTGTGCCGGGTTTCAGATCGAGTTTAATCGTGGCAACTCCTGCACCATCCTGGCCACGGTTATGTTGCTTCTCCATCAGGAGATACAATTTTTTAAGGCCGTAATAGGGAGTGCCGTATTTATCGGCGTAATAAGAAACGGGTTTAAGAAGCCTGATAAGGGCTATACCGCATTCATGTTTAATAGCATCACTCATTGATTGCTCCGAAGCGGGGTAAAGTTACGGATTTTTGAGCCCGGGGAAAAGGAGTTATCCAATTTTATTCACCCCTCTTTGAGAGGTAAACATGGACAAATGCCTTATTTTTATCTTTGAGGAGCGCTTTTTTATCGTTGAGCATATCAGGCGCCTTAAGAAGGTCCATTTTTTGATCATCGGCTTGAAAGGAAAACCACTGAAAACCGGTTTCAGGCCGTTGGGCAAGTTCGTTTTTAGCCTGGATAGAAAAGATCTCCACCTCTGAAAAACCTGTTTTTTTACGGATAATCAATCCGGTCAAGTCATCAAAAATCGAATGTTTCGATTCCTGGTAGGAGGCTTTTAAAAGAGATTCCAGATTGGTTTTTTTAAGGTTCAGCAATCCTTTTAAGGCATGCAGGGAGCCGCCTATTCCCTCCTGGGTGCTTTGCAGGATTATGAGGTAATTCCAATCTTGAATTTTTTCCAGGGAAAGGGCCATCGGAATAATTCCCTCCGGGATAAAAAGATCTAATGTTATCTCCGGAATTTGATGATTTAATTTTTCAGCCGAAGGAAAATAAGATTGTTGAATCAAGCCTGCATAAACAATACTTTCCTGAAGCTGGTTGTTTTTATTTTCTACAATATGTTGCTGTCGGGTTAGTTCGTGACTTTGATTTTTTAGGATCGTGTTTGTTTTTTTTCGATGTAGAAAAGTCTTTATCCCAACCAGTACAATTCCTATGCTTAGGCAAAGGGCCAGCAACAGACTGGCAGACACCCACCTTTTTTTTCGGATATTATCTTCATTTATGGAGGAGTTAAAGGCTAAAATATTTTTTTCTTTTTCCAACAGCAGTATGTCCTGTTTTTTCTTTTCCAATTCAAGATTTTTCCTGAGTTTTTCAATTAGCACTCTGTTTTTTTGTTGCTCTAACGAATCCTGATCTTCCCTGGCTTTTTCACCGAAATAAATATACATGGCAAATTGTTTATCCATCAGGTAAATTTGGGAAAGGAGGAGGCAGGATTTGATTTTTAATTCCCTGTTACCTAATGAATCGGCCAGGTTAAAAGCCTTGTTTCCAACCGCAAGAGCTTTTTCTGTTTCTTTGCCATTGGCAAAATTTTGTGCCTGTGTAAGCCATGCCGCAATGTCGACGGAGTCCTTACTATCCGATGGCCCCTGTAGGGTGTTCGCCGACACAACCGGTTGAGGAAGGAAACTAAGGAGAATAAAAAACCAATTCCTTATGGTCTTCATACCGATAAGCCTAAAAATGTAATATCATCTGTCTGTTCCGTTTCTCCCATCCAGGAAAGCAATAATTCGCGGAGATCGTTTTCCTGTTGTTGGAATCGAAGTCCCGATTTTGAAAGAGTTTTCATTATTTTTTCTTGTGAAATTTTCTTTTTAGTAGCCTCCCCTTTTTGATCGGCGAATCCATCGGAGAATAAATAATATTGATCGCCCGGGGCCTTAGAAAAAGTAATTTCCCTGAAAGTGGTTTCCCCGGAAAGTCCCAGAATTTTCTTTTCTGTTTTAAGGGAAGATAGTTTATCCGGATTATCCTGTTTTCTTATCCAAAGGGGTTGTCTGCAAGCGGCATAGGTCCCGGTCCCATTTTCTTCGGGTAAATTAATTATGGAAATGTCCATCCCCAACACATCATTGCCATACAGGCTATGTTTCTCAAAAAGGATTTGGTTTAATCGGGTTAACAATGCCTCGGGCCGGTGATTTTCCTGAAGCCGGGTTAACTGCTCCAGCATTTCATAGGCTAAAAAAGACATATAAGCCCCGGGAACACCATGGCCCGTGCAATCAACCACGGCCAGGAGTGTATAGCCCGTAAATTCCTTTACATAATAAAAATCTCCACCAATTTTTTCCTTCGGTTTATACAGAAGAAAGGATTTCCGAACCGGATTTTTAAGTTTTGTCAGATCCGGCAAAAATGATTTTTGAAGTTCATAGCCGAATTGTAACTGACGGATGAGATTGCCATGAATTTTCTCGGCTTGATTTTTTTTTGATTCTATTTGATGGTTTAACGAGGCAAGTTTGGCTTGTTGCTTCTTTTTTTCGTTAATGGAATAGTAGAGCAAAAAGCCAAAGCCCGTTACCAGAATGATTAATGCGGCAGAGGAAGCAAGAAACAGATTTTGTTTTTTAATCGCTGATTTTTGATTTTCGATGGACAGCAGATGCAAGGCATTTTCTTTTTCGAGCAATTCAATTTTATTTTCTTTTTTTTCCGCCTCAAAGGCGGTTTGCATTTCATTCATTTCTTTGCTTCCTCCGGAACGAAGCAAGCTGTCTTTCAGCCGGGTGTATGCACCAAAATATTCTGCAGCCAGGGCTTGTTTATTGGTGCTCAGGCACAAGCCGTAAAGTTGTTTCAGGCAATTTGATTTTTGTTCTCTGAGTCCAACCTTTTCGGAAATGGACAAAATTTCCAACAGCAGGTTTTGTTCTTTTTCATAGTTTTTTAATTGGTGGTAAATTTCCGATTGAACCGTAAGAACTTCGGCCAGGCTGTGCATTTCATTTTTTACTCTGAAATATTGTTCGGCACTTTTAGAATACCGAAGGGCCTCGCCAAACTCTTCGGTTTCAAGGTAAGCCCGGGCCAAATTGTTGGAAATGGTAGCCAGCCCCTGAAGGTTGTTTATTTTTTTGGAAGCTTGGAACCCTTCTTTGAAAAAATGAAGTGCCTGGCCGGGTTGTTTCAGTTCCAGATATTGAACGCCCAGGTTTGTATAAAACACTGATAAAATATATAAGTCATTTTCTTTTGAAGCCAGTTCAATGCCTTCAAGATAAGTTTCGATGGCCAGATCACGGTTTCCGTTTATCCCATACATGAGGGCCATGTTATTGAGGGCAAAAAGAGCTCCACTGCCATTCCCTGATTTTTTATAATACCGGTAGGCCTGGGTAAAATATTCCAGCGCTTTTTCATGTCGGCCCTGGTAACGGTAAACACTGGCTAAATTGTTATAGGTGTTGGCCAATCCGGCCGTATCTTTTTTTTGCAGTTGGAATTTTTTTGCCTGCTCATGTTTTCGAAGGGCCTGGTCATAGTCGCCCATAATAAAATGAATGATTCCCATATTGGAAATAACAGAGGCCATGGAAGCGGTATCGTTCAGAACTTTGCGACAGGCAAGTGCCTTTTCATAATAAAATAAAGCGCTGTCATATCCACCCTGGAAATGAAAGGATATTCCAATGAGATTCAGGGCAAGTGATTTTCCCCTTAAAAAATTTATTTTTTCACTTAGGAGAAGGGCCTGTTGTCCATATTTTCGGGCAGAATCTCCGTTGCTTCTTTTATATTCTAAACCCAGGTTTGACAGGGAAATGGCTCTGGTAGTATCGGGAATTTTTTTCCTTAATTCCTGGCGGATTGAATCTTCTCTTTCCTTATGGGAAGAAAAAACAAAGATTCCGAGGAATGCGATTACCCCAAAAATGTACCTGCTTCGTAAAATCAATAAAAAGAAATTATGGTTGTCACAGGAAATCTTCCTTGTTTAATTTGAGCCAGTTTAAAGCTGAGCCTGCCAACAACATTTCCATGGTGCCAGAATCTAAACCCATGGTTTTTATTAGCTGGCCCGGATTATTTTCTCCCAAGGGAAAAGGGTAATCGGATCCGAGAGCAATTTTATCTGCTCCGAATTTTTCAATCAGCACCTTTAGCATCACCGGGTCGTGAACCAGGCTGTCGAGCCAGAATTTACCGAGGTAGTTTTTGGGCGGAACCGGATTGTCAACCGCCGTAAGGTCCGGACGGCAATCGAAGCCATGCTGGATTCTTCCGATAGTAGCGGGAAACGAACCACCTCCGTGAGCAAAGGCAATTCTCAATTGAGGAAGGTTTTCCAAAACGCCGGAAAAAATCAAACTGCAGATGGCTCTTGATGTTTCCGCGGGCATACCTACCAGCCAGGGGAGCCAGTATTTCTGCATATACTCTTCACCCATCATTTCCCAGGGATGCACCATCACAGCCATAGAAAGTTTTTCGCAGGCCTGAAAAAATTCAAAAAATTCAGGATCACCCAGATTTTTTTGATTGACATTAGAGCCGATCTGAACGCCCGCGAGTCCAAGCAGTTTGCACCGTTCAAGTTCCTGAATGGCGAATTTAGGATTTTGCAGGGGAACCGTTCCCAATCCTATGAACCGTTTCGGATACCGGTCGATAACCGAAGCCATGTGGTCGTTCAGGAATTGAGCAACGCTCAATCCGTGTTCGGGCTTAATCCAATAATTGAACATAACCGGAACAGTACTTAAAACCTGAACATGTACCCCTTGATGATTGCAATCCTTAATTCGGGCTTCGGGTTCCCAACAATTTTCTTCAATTTCCCGGAAAAATTTCCCGTCGTCGCGCATCATTTTTGCACAACAGGGCTTGTGATGTTCCAGATAAATAAACCCGCCGTAGCCGAATTTCTCCTTCCATTTCGGAAGTTCTTTCGGCAAAATGTGGGTATGTATGTCGATGGTGAGTAAACTCATTTTCCTTTTTTTGCGGCTTCCACCTGATTGAATTTGGTAAACCAGGGTTGGGCTTCTTCATTTCTGCCCATGTTCTGATAGGTGGCGGCAATAAATTTATAGGCCAGGGCGTAATTTTTGTCTACTTCTATGGTTTTCTTGAAATAGTAAATTGCTTTTTCGAATTCTTTGTTGGCCTCCTCAACCTTCCCCTGAGCCTTCAGGTTCTCACCTACAGTACCGTAAACCGATCCCAAATTGCAGAGGGCATCGTTATATTCGGGATTGAGTTCAATGGCTTTCTTGAAATAAAATTCCGATTCCACAATTTTTCCTGTGGAGAACAAACAGGTTCCGTAGTTATTGTAATAGGTGGCATTGTTGGCATTTAATTCCATGGCTCTTTTATAGGCCACGGCCGCCATTTCGTAATTTTTTATCTCGAAATAAATTTTTCCTACCTGGTTGTGGGCATCCGGAAATTGTTCCCAGATGGAAAGTGCTTTGGTTAATTCATCAAGGGCCAGTTTTAAGGTGGCTTCCTTTGTTTGAGGGTTCATTACAGCCAGACTGTCTTTGTTGGTTATCATATTGGCATGATAAAACAACATATGGGCTGAGTTAGGAACGATTTTGATGTCATTATTAAAGAGGGTCTTTACGGTTTCCCAGTCCTGATTCCTCGACCATGTTTTCGCAAAAAAGGGCAGACAAAGGAGTCCGACAACACCGGCAATTTTTGAATTTTGCTGAAAAAAATCACTGATGCCGGAGTAATAGGAATTGTCTTCCGTTTTAAAGAGGCGACTTAACAAGACAACCACGGCCAGAGCAAAGCCCAAAGAGGGGGCATACAATAAACGGTCGGCCATATTGGTTCCAATTATGGTAAACAAATTGGAGGCAATAGACATGGTGATGAAGTAAAACAAGATGCAAAAGCTGAGCAGGCTTTTTTCTTTGAATTTTTTAAGGGCAAAAATCAGGAGGAATAGGTGAACCCCGAGGGAAAGCAGGAACCAGGGGTTGCCAAAAGAAGTTATTATAGGAATGGTATTGTAGGAATAATCGCAGGATAGGGGATGGGGGAAAATCAGGAGCTTTAAATACAAGCCCAGAATATAAATGGCGGTGGCTTTTTGGTGGGCGACATTATCGGTGGCCATCAGGGAATTATCCACCACCGGAACCCTGCCCAGGGATGGACTAAATCCTCCTACCACAGAATAGTGGATAATCAGGTAAAGGGCGGTTACTCCTGCCATGATGATCGAAATCCGGATGAGTTTTTTCTTAGGGTCTTTGAAAAAGAACCAGATGGCCAGTGGAAAAACAGCGAGATATGTAATGGACGACTCCTTACTAAGCAAACTCAGGAAAAAGCAGAGGCCGGAAAGCAGGGCAAATTTCATGTCCTCGCTCTTCATATAGCGGTAGATACACCATAATGCTCCGAGCAAAAAGAGGAAGCTCAGAATTTCGTCGCGACTTTTGATATTCGCAACTACCTCGGTATGGATGGGATGTACGGCGAAAATCAGGGTGGTTAAAAAAGGGATGATGAGGTTTCCTTTCAGAAATTTATGAAGCACGAGAAACAGGAGCCAGGCGGTAAAGGCATAGAGCAAAACATTAACCCAATGGCTCAGGGCGGGATTGTCTTCGGAAATGTCCCACTCAATGGCAAACATGATCTTGGAAAGAGGTCGGTAGAGTCCGCTTTCGTCATTTCCCGTTCCTGCCCGGTAGGTTGATGTCAGAATTTCGGGAATGGCAGAAACACCCTTTTGGGTCATTGTATTTTCCTTAATTACCGAAAAGTCGTCGAGAACATATTTGTGGTTAAGGGTATTTGAATAAACAAGGAATGCGATGAAAACCAGGATGAGGCCGGCGGTTTTTAAGATTTTAGGGCTCCCGGCAGTAGTTGTTTTGGGCTGGGGTGGCTTTGGGGAATTGCTTGCCTCGGAAACCGAGAACTTTTTTTTCTTTTTGGCCATGGCTCTCAAAAGTAAGAAATCGGACCGGATTTAAAAGCGGAAAAGAAAGCAATAAATCTGTTTTTGCACTACCGGCATAAACCTATATTTGCAGGAACGGCCCCTGGCAGTTTAAGGGGATCTTCAGTAATATTACATCCGGCCAAAGTACTTGTTTCCATGAGCATCATAATCGAAAAATTCGAAACCGAATTCAGTAAGTTACAGAGTCCGGAAGAACAGGTAGATGCTATACTGGCTTTTTCGCTCAATTACCTGGAATCGAAAAGAGAATATTGCCTGGAAAGGGCGAAAGCGGCTATGGAAATTTCCCTCAAAAGCAACTACAGGGATGGCATAGTGCTTTCAAAATTTCTGAACGCCTTTCTGCTTAACGAATACCATGAATATGCCAAAGCCGAATCGGAGCTCAGAGATGCGATTTCAGGTTTTGATTCCTTGAAATCGATACGCGCAAAGGTTATTGCTTCTAATTTTCTGAGTTATTTTTTATGGTATATGGGTCGGTTTGATGAAGCCCTCTCTGTTATTTACAAAGCCCTTGAAATTACCGCCGATGTGGAAGATCCTCAGCCTGTTGGATGGGTACATTATGCACTGGGAACCTTTCATCACGACCTAAATGATTTTTCACAAAGCCGGACCTATTTTGAAAAGGCTCTTGCCTTTTTTGAGAAAGCCAAATACCCCTATGGAATGGGCAGGAGTAAGAACGGGCTTGCCTCTCTCTTGATCCGGGAGGGAAAATACACTGAAGCCCGTGCTATACTTGAGGAATTGCTGGTTCTTTACCGTAACCTTGAAATGTCGGCTGCGGAAGGACGAACCCTCAGCGACCTTGGCGACATAGAATTTCGGGAAGGCCGGTTTGAGGACGCATATTCCCTTTTCCGGGAAGCTCTTGATCTCAGGCGGAGAATAAATCACAAACAAGGCAAAACTACCTCCCTCATTCAGGTAGCCCAATGCCTTTTTGAACTTGGAAAAACCGATGAGGCTGAAAAAATAATTGCCGAAGGCCTTGAGATGGCCCGCGAAACGAATACCCGTGTCAAGCAAGCCCAATGCCTTCATCTTTTATACCGGATTCATAAATCTAAGGGACAACCCGGCGAGGCCCTGACCTATATGGAAAAATTTTATGAGATTCGCTCTCAGGTTTATGGTGACCAGTCCGCAAACAGAATAAAACAGATTCAAGCGGCTCATGCCTCTGCCTCGGCCCGGAAAGATGCGGAAATTGAACGCCTGAAAAACGTTGAACTAAAACAAGCCCACGATCAAATCCGGGAAAAAAACAAGGAGATTCTCGATAGCATTACCTATGCCCGCCGCCTCCAGGATGTGATACTTCCTGCCGAGACGGAAATTGAAAAATCATTTAAAGAGGCTTTTGTTTTGTATCAGCCCAAAGATATCGTTGCGGGCGATTTCTATTGGTTTCACCGGCAAAACGACTTTGTTTATTTTGCACTGGCCGACTGTACCGGACACGGGGTTCCGGGTGCTTTGGTAAGCCTCATTTGTCACAACGCCCTGAACCGGGCCCTGCTGGAATATAAAATGGAAAGTCCGGGTGCTATTTTGGATAAAACCCGGGAGGTGGTTACCGGTTTTTTTGGTAAAGGAAATCAGCATGTCAGAGACGGTATGGACATAGGGTTGTTTCGATATCATCCTCCTTCCCGTGAACTTGTAATTTCTTCGGCCAATATTTCATTCTGGATTTTTAATTCGCCCAATAATCTTCCTGAGAAAATTTCCGGACAAAAACAACCGGTTGCTTTTTTTGAGAACCCAAAACCCTTTTCAGAGCTCCGGATTAAAACCGGACAAGGCACAAGGATTTATGTTTCCTCGGATGGTTATTTCGATCAGTTCGGAGGACCGGCAGGGAAAAAACTGAAATCCGGGAATTTTTCAAAGATTTTGGGAGGTATACAGGGGCAGTCCCTGGACCGGCAAAGGGAAGAACTCCGGCAGAAATTTTTGGAATGGAAGGGAAGCCTTGAGCAGATAGATGATGTTTGTGTTGCGGGATTCACCTTTTAAATTATCCGACATTCTCCTTTGATTTGTACCTTAGTATCCGGTATGCGGATATTCCTGGTATTGTTTTTTATTCTCCCCTTTTTTTCCAATCAGGCATTGCGCTCACAAACGCGGAAAATTGATAGCTTGAAAATTGCTTTTGAAAATCAACCCGACGATACCAACAAAATAAGAACCGGCAACACTCTGATTTGGGACTTAAAAGATTTTGACCCGTCCAAAGGTATTGAGATTGGAGAAAGGGTAATGGAGCTTGCAAAAAAGCTGAACCACAAAAGGGGCCTTGCATTTTGTTATAACAATCTGGCGGTAATATATCTCGATAAGGGAGATTATCAGCAATCGCTGAAATATAATACCTGGTCGCTGGAAATTAAAAAGGAATTGAAACTGAAGGATAAAATTCCGGGTAGCCTCAACAATATAGGATTGGTATATAAAAACATAGGCGAGTACGACAAAGCCTTGTCGTTTTATTTTGAAGCCCTTAAAGTAAACGAAGAACTCAGGAATAAGAAATGGATTGCCACAAACCTTTCCAATATTGCCATTGTATATAAGGAAATGAAAAACTTTGAAAAGGCAGATGAGTATTACAAGCAAGCTTTAAAGGTTATTGATCCAAAGGAAGAGCCTGCCCAGTTTATGAATATTAATACCGGGCTGGGTAATTTATTCCTTCAAAAAAAGGAATATAAAAAGGCTATGGAGCACTATAGGAAAATTGAGGATTTTCTTGAGGAGAATCCCAATCCCAGGAGTGAAGCCATTAATTATTCAAACATGGGCCTGGTTTATAACGGGGAAAGGAATCATGAAAAGGCGCTTGAATATTTTCATAAGGCCCTGAGTATTTCCGAACGGCTCGGGGAAAAGACCAAGGTGGCTCTGCTTTCTGCAAACCTGGCCTCGGTTTATCTGGGCAAAAGGAAGTACCACGAAGCAAAAAAGTACGCTCAAAATTCTTTGGATTTAGCGCGGGCACTTTATGCCAGAAAGGAAATTTCTCTTGCCCTGGAGTATCTGGCCAAAGCCCAATACGGATTGGGAGCATATAAAGAAGCCTATGAAAATATGGAAGAATTCGCCTTGTATAATGACTCACTCCAAAAAACCGACAGGGAAAGCCGTTTTGCTGAGGTAGAGGCTCGTTACAAAATAAAAAACAGGGAACTGGAAATTGAAAATCTCCAAAAAGAGAATTTGCTGAAGGAATCTGAATTGCGATTTAAAGAAGATTCACTCCGCAAACAAAACATTTTAGTGCTCACCTTCGCCCTCGGGTTTATTATTACCGGTGTAATGGCCTGGTTTATTTTCCGGGGTTATAAAGCCAAAACGGAAGCTCATAAAATTATCAGTCGCCAAAAGGAAATTGTTGATCAGAAAAACAACGAAATTCTGGATTCCCTGACCTATGCCAAGCGACTGCAGGATGCTATTTTGCCTACACCTAACGAGATTAACCGGTTTTTCCCTGGTCATCAGTTGTTTTACCTCCCCAAAGATGTGGTGGCCGGCGATTTTTTCTGGGTGGATGAAAAAAACGATAATGGTGGGAACCCGGTATATTATTTTGCCGTAGCCGATTGTACGGGCCACGGTGTTCCCGGTGCCCTCGTAAGCGTGGTGTGTTCCAATGCCCTGCACCGCTCCCTGCATGAATTCAAAAAAATAAAGCCTGATGAATTGCTGGAAAAATGCCGGGATCTGGTTATTGAAACCTTCGAAAATTCCGAATCCCAGGTTCATGATGGAATGGATATTTCCGTGCTTGCTTTTAATTCTGCCACCCGCGAGATTCAATGGGCCGGAGCCAACCGTCCTTTATGGGTTTCCTTGAAAAAGGAAAACGGGAAAATAAAATCCTTTGCCCCCGATAAACAATCTGTTTCTTCCGGTGAAATGCGTAATCCTTTCACCCTTCACACTTTTTCTCCGGATCAGGGCGACCGTATTTTTTTGTTCACCGATGGTTTCGCCGATCAGTTCGGTGGACCTGAAGGAAAAAAGTATAAAACCAAAAACCTGAAACGCTTTCTGGAGAATTCCTTCAACAATCCCTTTACAGTAATGGGAAAAAGAATAAATGAAGAATTTTCAGGATGGAAAGGAAAATACGACCAGGTTGATGATGTTTGTGTGTTCTGTTTTGAAATATCCTGAATATGCGGCAGCTATTTGTTTGCTTTTATAGTGTTTTGTTTTTCGCAGCCTGCGGACCTCCCAAATCCAACCGCCTTCCGGTTCCCACCCAACCCTTTATTACCGTGCTGGGTATTGCACAGGATGCCGGATATCCACAGGCAGGCTGTAATAAAACCTGTTGTGCCGCCTACTGGTCAGGCATCAGGCCCAAAGCTATGGTGGCATCGCTGGGTATTGTTGATCCTGTCAGCGGACAAAAATGGCTGATTGATTGCACGCCTTCGTTTCCGGAACAATGGTATCGCATGGAGATGCTTCTCCCCGAAAAGACCTGGAGCGGTATTTTTTTAACCCATGCCCACATGGGACATTATGCCGGCCTCCTGCACCTGGGTCGTGAAGCCATGAACGCGCAGAAGATGCCCGTATTTTGCGATTCTGTTTTTGCCCGCTTCCTTGAAACGAATGGGCCTTTTTCGCAGTTGGTAAAACTGGAAAACATCGTTCTGCATCCCATTATGCCGGATCAAACCCTTACCCTGAACGAAAGGATTTCCATAACCCCATTTACCGTACCTCACCGGGATGAATTTTCCCCCACTTTCGGTTACCGGATTTCTTCCGCAGGAAAAAAAATTATTTTTATTCCTGATATCGATAAATGGGAAAAATGGGATTCGGATATTGTTCAATGGGTTAAAGAGAACGACCTTCTTTTTTTAGACGGCACCTTTTTCCGGGAAGGTGAAATTCCGGGCCGAAACATGTCTGAAATTCCGCATCCTTTTGTTTCTGAAACCATGCAGCTAATGGCAAAACTTCCCCCTGAAGAAAAGCAAAAAATCCATTTCATCCATTTTAATCATACCAACCCACTGATTTTTCCCGACAGCCCCGAAACGGAAGAAATAAAAAAAGCGGGCTTTAATTGTGCCCGCGAAGGAATGATGTTCGAACTGAATTAAACCGGTTTGGATGGGGGCTCCATAACATGCCCGCACTTTTTACAGGTTCTAAGTTCCTCAGAACCATAAAACTCGGCAAAGGTTTCCTGAAACTGGGTCATGATATTGGTAAGCTGGAACTTTTTCTCGTAAAGTTTTTCATTGCATTTTTCACAAAACCACATCAGTCCGTCTTTTTCTCCCTCCCGGCGTTTGCGCTCCATTACCAGGCCAATGGTATTGGCACCGCGTTTGGGATTGTGGGGTACTTTGGGAGGCAATAAGAAAATATCCCCCTCTTTAATGGTTACCTCAACGGCTTTCCCGTTTTCCTGTAATCCCACATTTATATCACCCTCCAGCTGATAAAAAAACTCCTCACTTTCGTTGTAATGGTAGTCCTTTCTGGAGTTTGGTCCTCCCACCACCATTACAATAAACTCGGTGTCTTCATAAACAACTTTGTTGCCAACGGGGGGCTTAAGCAAATGACGGTTTTCGTCGATCCACTTTTTGAAATTAAATGGTCTTTGTATGGGCATTTTATGTTTACTTTAAATACCAAGATACTTACTTTGAGGCGTATTTAAAAATATTGGAATCATTTTTTAAATGGCGATTGGTTTATACAAGGGAGTAATATTTCCTAACTTAGTGGGATGGATTTGAATTTAAAAGGTAAAACGGCCCTTGTCTGCGGAAGCACCCAGGGAATCGGTAAGGCCTGTGCCCTGGAACTGGCCGGCCTGGGCGCAAGGGTTATTCTGATGGCCCGCAACACGGAAGCCCTGGAGGAAGTTCTGAAAGAACTGGATACCATTTCACGGCAAATTCACGGGTTTCTTGTTGCTGATTTTTCAAACCCCGGCCAGGTTAAAGATGCCATTCAGTCTTTTGTCAAGGGAAACCCGGTTCATATTCTGGTAAATAATACCGGAGGTCCTCCGGGCGGCCCTGCTGAATCCGCACCCGCCGAGGAATTTACCAAAGCCTTTTCCGCCCATCTGCTTTGCAACCATCACCTGATGCAGGCGGTTGTTCCCGGAATGAAGAGCAAACAATACGGCCGTATTATTAATATTATTTCTACTTCCGTAAAACAGCCCCTTAAAGGATTGGGTGTTTCAAACACCGTTAGAGGCGCAGTTGCCAACTGGAGTAAAACCCTTGCAGGAGAACTTGGCAGGTATGGTATTACCGTGAATAATGTGCTTCCCGGAGCCACCCTCACCGGTCGCCTTTCTTCCATCATTGAAACCCGTGCCGGAAAGGAAGGTCTTTCCAAAGATGAAATATCCCGTCACTTTTTAGAGGAAATTCCTATGGGAAGGTTTGGAAATCCGGAAGAGATTGCGGCTGCTGTAGCTTTTCTTGCTTCACCCGCTGCGGCCTATATCAACGGAATAAATCTTCCGGTTGACGGGGGACGAACCGGTTGCTTATAATCCGGCCTTCTTTTTTGCAACTTCTTCTTTCAGCACCCTGATAAATTCAGGATCTACCGGATATCCCAGTTCCTGTGCCTTCAATGCATCGGACAACGCAGCTTCATAATTTCCTGCCGTAAACCAGGTGCCTGCCCTGTTATGCCAGGCTTGTTTTAAATTCGGATTCAGTTTAATTGCCGTGGAATAGTCTTCAATGGCTTCATTCAGTTTTCCCTGATAATAATGAGCCAGTCCCCGGTTATAATACGCATCGGGGTAATCCGGTTTCAGGGCAATGGCTTTGTTGAGGTAAAAAATTCCCTGATCGTAATTTTTTTCAAGATTGTACGCATCGCCGAAATTATTGTAAATCTTAGGCGAACGCTGGTCTTTTTTCTCGGCATCGGTCCATAAAGTAATGCTGTCTTTCCAGATTTTTATGCGTTCGCCGGTAAGCCATGTTAGAAGTGCAAGAAAAAAACAGGCCAGCACCACCGGAACTTTATTGCCGGGCATTTTTTTATCACGCCAGGTAACCAATAACGAGAAAATGGCAAACCCAAGTCCAATATGCGGAAGGTAACTGTAACGGTCGGCCATTACGGCGCCACCCACGGGTAATAGTTGCAAAACAAGAATGGCCGTAATCAGGAAAAACCCCCCACCAAAAACCAAATCCCGGTTCCCACGGTACTTAAAAACGAGAAATGTTAGGCCCGCAACAACCACAGGGGCTAAATAGTAAAGGGGTCCCATTTCACCTTTCACAGGAAAGGAATAAAAGCAGGACAGGTTTACGGGCGCAAAAAATTTTGCCACATACATCATCACGCCGTAACAGGCAAACAAAATGCGTTCTCCTAGATGATACATGTCGTTGCCCTGAATGGCTTCAAATTCTTTTTGAGCTTCAATGGCCCGTAGTCCGAAATATACCGAAAGGGCAAAAAGAGGAATTTTTTCCAAAAACATCTTTTTATAATCCCGTCTTCCCATATACCAGTCGCAAAGTAATAATGCTAATGGAAGGGTAACGGTAACGGCTTTCGAGAACAGGCCCCCGAGAAAAAGCGTTGCGGTAAGCACCCAGGCCACAAGATCTTTGCCTTGTTTTCTGAAATACACCCAGCTTACCAATGCGCCCAGATAAAATAAAGAGTAAAGCACATCTTTTCTTTCTGCCGCCCAGGCAACGCTCTCTACATGCATGGGATGCAGGGCAAAGGCGGCTGCCGTGAGGGTAGCGACCAGATTATTGCCCGACAAAAAATAAAGGAACAGATAAACAAGCAGGGCGTTGAAAATATGCAACCACATATTGGTCCGGTGAAAAGGAAGAGGATCTGTTTCGCCCGTAACGGGATCAAACGCCGATTGATAATTCCAGGCCAGGGTAAGCATGGTTAAGGGATGAAAGTTTCCCATAACATGAGGTTTTTCCACAAAATGTTTTTTAAAGGAAGCGTCCGCCAGATCCTTATTGTAAGTAATGTATTCCTGATCGTCCCAATTGGTGAGTTTGTTTTTCAGAGAGGGTTGATAGATCAGCCAGGTAGCGGCAAGGACTAATAAAATCCCCAGCCAGGCTTGCTTTCCGGGCAGGCTTTTCTTTTCAGTTTTTTTAAGGGGCGTTTTTTTTCCCATCCGGGAATATTTATTTTTCCGAAAGATAAGAATTGCCTACATTAGAGAAAAAAGCATGAAAACTATTTTGTTTTTAGTCCAGTTTGGCTCATTTACGGCTTTCTCTCAGCCTTATTTTTATATGCCTGCCCTGGGCACCTATCAAGCCCTTTCCGGGGAAACGGTTTTTTCTTCAACCACTCCCTGGTCGCCCTTTCAAACTTTCATTGTTCCCCTGGGTTTTACCTTTCAGTATATGGGAACAAATTATACCTCCATTCGGGTGGAAGGAAGTGGTTTTACTTATTTCGATGCAAACTATTACCATTTGTTAAATCCCTTTACGGTTCAGTTGCGTGACCGGGGAACTTCTACGCCAACTTCACTAAGTCCCCTTTCATATAAAATGGAAGGAAGCGCTCCTAACCGCATTGGAAAAATTCAATGGGCCAACTGTTCTTTTGCAGGTGATACGGCTTCAAATGTGAATTTTCAACTCTGGCTGTTTGAAGGCAGCAATCATGTGGAAGTACATATGGGGCCCTCAACCATTGTAAATCCCTCCGCAGCCTATTCAGGAAACGGAAGCCCGGGACCACTCATTGGCTTGTTTAAATATACTTCGGCATCTAATTGTTCCTATAGTCTTTCGCTTTATGGACCGGCCTCCAATCCTCTGGACACCAACCGGACCGGAAACATTAATTTTTTTGGGCTCACCCTTAATGGTACTCCGTCATCCGGTAGTATTTTTAAATTTTTTCCGGGATCACTGGGGATGGATGATTTGTCCGAAGAAAAAATCTTCTTTTTTCCTAATCCTTCCACGGGAACAATACAATTTAACTCAGGAAGCGCAGAGCCGGTGGTAATCCGCATTTATTCAGGCACAGGACAAAAGCGGTATGAAGGAGTGATAAATCTCTCAGAGAATTTTAGAATTCCTGAAGATATAGGTTCGGGAATTTATTTTTTGGAGGCGGTGGGAACCGATGCGGTGTGGCTCCGTAAAAAGCTGATTCTGGTCCGGGAGTAACTACAGGTTTTTATTTACCAGAAGACGAAAACCTTTTCCGTGAATGTTTAATATTTCAACACGGGGATCGTCTTTCAGGTATTTCCGGAGTTTGGTAATATAAACATCCATGCTTCGGGCATTGAAGTAGGAGTCATCGTTCCAGAGTTTTTTCAGGGCATAATTGCGATCCAATCCTTCGGTGCGGTGCAGGCAAAGCAATTTCAGAAGATCGCTTTCCCGGGTAGTAAGTTTTTTTGATTGCCCTTTCAGGCTCAGCTGATGGGTGTCGGAATCGAAAGTAAAATTACCGATTTCAAATTGTGTTTCCTGTTCTTCCTTATTGGGGTTCCCACCCGAACGCCGCAAAATGGCCTCTATCCGCAGGAGTAATTCCTCCATGCTGAAGGGTTTGGTTACATAATCATCGGCCCCGGCGCGAAATCCTTCAATGGCATCTTCTCTCAGGGCCCTTGCGGTGAGAAAAACAAGGGGAATTTCGGCATTTGTTTTTCTGATTTCTTTGGCCAGGGTAAACCCGTCCATTACCGGCATCATTACATCCAGAATACAAATGTTGAAAGCTTCGCTATTAAATGCCCGAAAGGCATCTTTTCCGTTTTCGGCCAGGTGAACACGATAATCTTTCGCTTCCAGATAATCTTTCAGCAGGCTGCCCAGGTTGGGATCGTCTTCCGCCAGGAGAATATGGGCTTTGGTGCCTGAACTCATGCTTTGGGTAAATATAGGCTAAAGATACTTCCTTTGCCGGGTTCACTTTCAACACTCACCTTTCCTCCGTGCATCTCCATAACTGTTTTTACGTAGCTTAATCCAAGTCCGAACCCTTTTACATTGTGTATGTTTCCGGTGGGAACCCGAAATAGTTTATCGAAAACGCGCTTTTGGTTCTCACGGGTAATACCGATCCCGTTGTCTTTAACTGAAATTAAAATTCCGCCGGAATCATTGCGGGTAGACAGGATGATTTCAGGATTCGCCTCATTATATTTTATGGCATTATCCAACAGATTGTAAATCACATTCGAAAAATGAGTTTTGTCAACCGCAAATTCCGGATCGGTGGCTGAAAGTTGCAACTCCATTTTGCCCCCAGCTTTTTCTACCTGCAGGGAAATATTTCCGGCCGCTTTTTGAATTAATTGATGCAGATCGGCCGGTTCCGTGTTGAGGCGAAGTTCACCTTTCTCCATGATGGAGGTTTGGAGGATGTTTTCAACGAGATTTCCCAGGCGTTTGTTTTCATCCTGAATAACCCGCACATACTTATCCATTTTTTTTTTTTTTTTTTTTTTGGTTTGATCACCCAATACCTCGCAGGCAAGATTAATTGTTGAGATGGGAGTTTTAAACTCGTGGGTCATGTTATTGATGAAATCATTTTTCATGACCGACAATTTCTTTTGCTGCAGTATGGTTCGTACAAAATAGTAGAAGGCAGAAACCAAAACCGTAACCAGCATGAAGGAGGCCAGGATCATCAGCCAGGCGCCCCGGAAAAGTCCCGATTCTTTGCCGGGAAAATTAACGGCAAGAAAACGGGGGGGAGCAAAAATATTATCGGGAAACAGAGCTACTTTATAGCGGGAGCGGGTAAATTCTTCGGGAAGGTCGTTGCGGCCGGGTTCAAGAACAGAGTATTGATACTCCTGATTAATGCCCCTTTGCCGGAACTCCTTTTTAAGGAGACTGTCGAGTAACACTTCCTGGTTTTTTTCACCCGGGTGATTAAAAGGGGAATTCATTTCCACCAGAATTTTTTCGAACAACTCCGATTTTTGTCTTACCCAGTCGTTCTGGTTATTGGCCTGCATATTTCCCGACATCATCCGGGAGAAGGTGTTGGGGGCGGGGCAAACAACCTCGCAGCCGGGTTCGCAGCAGGACTTTCCGGAAGAAGAAATAAGCAAATTGTGAGAGCTGTCGGTGATTACTTCAAATTTTATTTCCCGGTGATTTGAGCATTTTTTTTCGTGGTGAAAATTATGGCGGGGACCGGGCATGGAGGTGAAGCCTCTGTAAAGCGAAGAATTCCCTCTCATTTTTCGGGCCATGGTATGTTTTTCCAGTTTAAAGGCCACGCGGTTAAGAGCCTCCGAAACCAGCTGGTCGAAGCGCTGTTCACGGATGGAAATGGCGGCACGCATCCAGTAAACCTGAATAAATAACAATCCGGCAATGGAAATTCCGGCAAACACCGAATACCAAATCAGATTCTTTTTTATCATACTGCAAAATTAGGTAATAATAGGGCTTTCTTCCGGGCTTAACATTATTTAACAATCATTAATAAATTGAGGGTAGCATGAAAAATAAGACCTAAGTAACTTTGACCTAAACCTCAAAACAACCGCTATGAAATTCATTCTTAACGCCTTCTTTGCCTTCGCTTTTTTCCCAATGGCATTTGCCCAGGAAAGCGACAAAGTAAAAATCAAAACCATTACCATTATTAACGGAGATACCACGATTACCGAAAAGGTTATAGATAAGAAGGAAATGGAAATGAAGAAAGAAATGCACAAAGAGCATGAAATGAAAATGAAGGGAGAGGGGCATTATCATCATAAGAAAGTAGAAAAGGAAGAAATAATTATTAAGGAGAAGGGTGGAAAAGAAACCCGGAAAACCATGATCATGATTCATGAAGATGGAGACGGTGATACGGAGTTCAAGAACATTGAAATACACAAGAACGATAAGGGAGAAATAAAAATTTTAAAAGACGGAAAGGAGATTAAGCAGGGAGATGATGGGGTGATGATAATCAACAAGGAGGTGCATGTTGACAAAGGTGATGGCGACAAGCATAAAAAGACTATGGTAAAAGTGATGATTACCGAAGAAGGTGAAAACAAGGGATCAAAAAAGGGGAAAACACCTGAGGGTGGAAGTAAAGAAAACCTGAAGGTTTATCCTAACCCATCAAAAGGGGAGATGAATTTTGAGTTTGATTTAGAGGGAAAGGAAAAGGCCCTGGTTACGGTTACGGATGTAAACGGAAAAGAAATTTTCAGGGAGGAGATAAAAGATAAAGGGCATTTCAAGCGTACGGTACAGTTAGGTGAGAACGCAAAAGGAGTTTACATTTTAACCATTACCGAAGGAAAGAAAAAATCAACAGCCAAATTGGTTTTCGAGTAGGTTGATTTTGGTTTAGGCGAAGAGTCCCTGCAAGGGGGCTCTTTTTTTTGCATTTAAAAATGGTTTGCGCCGGTTTGGTCGCTGACTCGGTTTTTGGGTTGGGAATGGTCACTGATCCCTCCTTCGGCGGGTAGCCTCGACTCCGCTCGGCTACCGAACTCGAACCGCTCGGCTACCAAATTTCGAACTGCTTGGGTGGGTCGTTGAGCCTGTCGAAACGACCAGTGGGTGGGAGCAAGAGCTGTCCCTTCGACAAGCTCAGGGACCACACTTCGACAAGCTCAGCGACCCATTTGTTCCTTCTCCGTCATATTTGATTAAGCGACAAGAAAAAAATTAAATTTCTCTTTCACTCCTTATTCCCTTCCCGCTGCCGCTTCAACTTCTCAAACTCACGCTCTTCAAGATTTCCCTTGTCGTGATAGGCGGAAAAATAATTCATCGCCAGACCAATGCCCCATCCTAAACTTACCCAGGCCGGCCAGGGCAAATGCCATCCCCCCTCCCAGTTCATATGCCCGCCTTTGGTAAATAACCAAACCAGCCACAAGAAAATGTTTACAATGACATAGGTTATGGCATGACGCTTAAAATCGGCCCGCTTCTTAGCTAATCGCCACAATTTTTTATCTTCTTTTTCCATGGTTTCTATTTTTTTTGGTGAATGTATTGTTTGATGTTGTTTACATATGCCTCAAAGGCTTTTATTCCCTTTTTGGTTATTTTGCATTCGGTAAGCGGATAATTATCCCGAAAGGATTTTTTTATCTCTATGTATCCCGCCTCGGCTAATTTATTCAATTGCACCGATAAATTCCCCGCCGTGGATCCCGTTTTCTCCCGAAGCCAGGTAAATTCCGCCGCCCGCACCGATACCAATAACGAAACTACCGATAATCGCAACTGAGAATGCAAAACGGGATCAAGCGGTGCGAACATTTTTTTTGTATTGCATGTTCAACAAATGACCGGGTATTATATATCCAATCAAAACCGCAGCCGCTAACAGGATCAGCTGGTATTCAAAAGTCTGATAAAAGGCCAAAATCCCGAAAAACCAGTTTATTACCCCGCCGGCAATCAGCGGACGAAACCGCAACATGCCACCGCTGCAAAAAAGCCAGATGCCATACATCACTAAAACCAAAGGGTAGGTATTTTGCCGCAATAAGGGCATCATAAATAACACAATGAGCAGGGAAACGAGAAAAGCAACCAACACATACATCATGTTTTTTTCAATGTAAGTTTTAGCGCCCTGCTTTTTGTCCATCTTCATACCGTATATCATGCTAACAATTCCTCCCGCAGGCATCAAAACGGCCCAGGATAACCAGGGGTAGGGGTAGTTCAACATATACTGAAGAACATAATGGGTGGCCGCCGCCGCCAGTACCAGATATCCCCACAGCAAATAGAAAAAACCGTTATCCTGTATGCCCTGACGGGCGTTCTCTATCATGCGGCCTATGATCTCAAGGCTCTGCTTCTCATCGCGAATGTCGTCGTTGATTTCCATGACTGTTTGCTTTAAATTTATTGTAAAGATAGAGTAGTTTATAATATAAACCAAATATTCGGGACAAATTTTTTTAAAACCCTGAAACCGAGGGTTAAACAACTACATTCACGATCTTTCCGGGGACTACAATTACCTTTTTGGGAGATTTGCCATCCAGGTATTTGCCCGAAGCCTCGGCTTCCAAAACGGCTTTTTCAATTTCCTCTTTGCTCAATCCCGAAGGCAGTTCCATATTAAAGCGCATTTTTCCGTTAAACTGAATGGGGTAGGTAACGGTATCGTCTTTCAACCAGGTTTCATCCACCACCGGCCAGTCTACCATGGTAATGGATTGCAAATGCCCCATCATTTTCCAGACCTCCTCGGCAATGTGAGGTGCAAAGGGACTAATCATTACGGCCAGGGGTTCAAGGATGGCCCGTTTGTTACATTTTAAATCGGTCAGCTCATTTACCGCAATCATAAAAGCACTTACACAGGTGTTGAAGCTTAGCTTCTCCATATCGCCGGTAATTTTATGCAGGGTTTTGTGCAGTACCTTTAATTCCTTCTCTGCCGCCTTTTCTTCAGAAACGCCGGCGGCATACAGCTTCCAGAATTTCTTCAGAAAATTATGCACCCCCGTTATGCCATTGGTGTTCCAGGGTTTACTCAGTTCCAAAGGACCCAAAAACATTTCGTACATGCGGAAGGTGTCGGCACCGTATTGGGTTAAAATTCCTGGCTGTTCAACTTTAGAAAACTCGATTAGAGCGCCATCAACTTCCTTGCTTCCCTTTGTTACCAAGTCATCAGGAGAAACAACATTCAATTTGGATTTGGAAATTTTTTCAATTAGTCGAAAACAGGTTATTTTATTGTCCTCTTCGCCCAAATAATATGACTCTCCGCCCTCGTAAATAGATCCTTTAAATTTTAAAAGATCAAGTTGATCGGCAGGATTTACCATCCAAACCGGAACATATTTTTTGGCATAGAAAGTGTCAGGTGCTTTTTTAAATTTAATTTCTAAGGCATCAAAGGAGATTCCTTTGTTATGCTTTTTGTAAACATCAATTACCTCAGAAAAATCCCCAGTACGCTCAATTTTTTCGATAATTGATTTTGAGGCAAAAATTTGGGGATATGCAATTGGAGTACTCGCCCCTTTTTCCGGAGGAAGAATCCAGGCAATTTGCGCACTCTCTCCCTGAATCATCCCCTGGTTTACCAGCTTTTTTGCAGGTTCGTCTATCTCAAGATAACCCAGGTCTTTCAAAAACTTGGTCCAGAACCGCACATACAGCAAATGCCCCGTGGCATGCTCGCTGCCACCAATGTATAAATCAATATTGCCCCAGAATTGTAAGGCCTCTGCGCCTGCAAAGGCTTCTTCATTACCGGCATCCATATACCTCAGGTAATACCAGCTCGATCCGGCCCAACCCGGCATGGTGGTTTTTTCGTATTCGTATTTTCCTTTGTACTTCCAGCCTTTGGCACGTGCCAGGGGAGGCTCTCCGGTTTCGGTAGGCAGGTACTTATCTATTTCAGGTAATTCAAGTGGCAATTCATTTTCTGAAAGTGCTTTCGGTATTCCATTTTCATAAAACACCGGAATGGGCTCGCCCCAATAACGCTGCCTGCCAAAGATGGCATCGCGCAAACGGTAATTTACTTTTCCCTTCCCCAGTTCCCGCGATTCTATTTCTCCTATTATTTTCTTTATGGCATCGGGTACTTTCAAACCGTTCAGAAAAGCTGAATTTATGATTTCACCTTCCTTGCTGTCGTAACTTTCCTGCTGTATGTCAAGCCCCTCAGGTGCTTTTACCACTTCCACAATATCCAAACCGAAATGCCTGGCAAAAGCATGGTCGCGGCTGTCGTGCCCCGGAACGGCCATCACAGCTCCGGTGCCGTATCCTGCCAATACATAATCTCCGGTCCAGATGGGGATGGTTTTTCCGGTGAAGGGATGTTTTGCATAAGCCCCCGTAAACTCCCCGGTAATTTTTTTCACCTCCATCATCCTTTCTCTTTCACTCCGGGCGGCGGCTTTTTTACAATAGGCTCCAAGGGCTGCTTTGCGGTCGGCGGTACAAATTTCCTGAAGCAATTCATGTTCAGGTGCCAATACCATAAATGTGGCCCCGAAAATGGTATCGGGCCGTGTGGTAAATACCTCAATAAATTTTTCGCTGCCTTCTACCTGAAATTTTACTGAAGCTCCCTCGCTTTTTCCTATCCAGTTGCGCTGGGAATCTTTTATGCTTTCGCTCCATTGAATTTCTTCCAGTCCCTGCAACAGGCGATCGGCATAGGCGGTAATCCGTAAACTCCATTGGGGCATCAGTTTTCGTTCCACGGGATATCCACCGCGTTCAGAAACCCCGTCTTTTACTTCTTCATTGGCCAGCACGGTTCCCAGTTGCGGACACCAGTTCACAAAAGTCTCGCTCAGGTAGGCCAGGCGGTACTGCATCAGCACATCAGATTTTTCTTTTTCGGAAAAGTTTTTCCATTGCAGCGCGCTGAAAACAGGATTTTCGGAACCACCGGCCTTTACCTCTGCACTGCCATCTTTCTCAAAACGTGCAATTAAACTTTCCAGGGGCTCAGCCCGCTTGCTTTCGGTATTGTACCAGCTGTTGAACAGTTTTAAAAAGATCCATTGGGTCCAGCGGTAGTATTTCGGATCGGAAGTTTTTACCTCCCGGCTCCAGTCGTAGGAAAATCCCATAAGGTCGAGCTGTTCCCGGTACCTTTTAATATTTTCTTCAGTGGTTTTTGCGGGATGTTGTCCGGTTTGAATGGCATATTGCTCGGCGGGCAATCCAAAGGAATCGTAACCCATGGGATGTAATACTTTGCAGCCCTGATGCCGTTTGAATCGAGCCACAATGTCGCCCGCAATATAACCCAGGGGATGGCCCACATGTAAGCCTGCACCCGAGGGGTAAGGAAACATCTCGAGCACATAATACCGGGGTTTGCTGCCTCCGTTTTCAATCCGGTAGGTATTGTTTTTCCGCCAGTATTCCTGCCAATCTTTTTCTATACGTCTGAAGTCGTAATCCATGCTTCGTTCTCCCGGCGAATTTAACATTTTTCATGGGTAATAATGAGGGTAATTTGATCCCTGTATTTCTCTTTTCAACATTTTGCCGTTCAAACAAATTACCCTCCATTCCTCCTTTTTGAAGGGCAGGGTGGGGGGTTATTTTGTAATTTCGCTTTCACATGGCCGATAAATACAACCGTCGACGTACCCGCTCTGCATCGGTAACTACCGTGATCAGTCTTTCCCTGGTGCTTTTTATGCTGGGAATGCTGGGCTTTCTGGTGCTTTCGGCCAAAAAAGTGAGCGATTACTTTAAGGAAAATATCCCCTTTCAGTGTTACATCCGAGAGGATGCCTCCGAGGCGGATATCCGGAAATTTCAGAAAACCCTCGAAGCCAGCCGCTATGTGAAGTCCGCCGCATATATTTCCCGGGAAGACGCCCTGGAAATTTATAAAAAGGATGTGGGTGAAGATTTCCTCCCGCTATTGGGAAAAAATATTCTTCCCGCCAGCCTCGACCTTCATCTGGTTGCGGCCTACGCCCATGCCGACAGCATTGCCTGGATAAAAAAAGACATTATGGAAAGCGGCCTGGTAAGTGAGTTCCGCTATGTGGAAAGTCTGGTCACCAAAATAAACGACAATCTGGGCAAGGTATCACTGGTTTTTTTGCTGATCATAGGAGTTCTTTCCATCATTGCCATTGCCTTGATAAATAATACCATTCGCCTGGCCATCTATTCCAAGCGGTTTATCATAAAAACCATGCAATTGGTGGGAGCCACAGCAGGATTTATTTCCCGACCCTTCCTGCTTCAGGGAGTTCTCCAGGGAATTTACGGCGCCCTCCTGGCGATGATTTTTCTGGCCGGATCGGTTTATTTTCTGAAACGGGGAATACCCGATTTACTTCAGGTGCTCGACGAGCGCCTCTTCCTCGGGCTGTTTGGCCTCATACTCGTTTCGGGAATACTCATATCTTTGGCATCCACTTTTTTTGCCGTCAGGAAATACCTGCGCCTGCGACGCGATGATTTGTATAATTAAATTTTGAACCATGAACGATTTCAGAAAACCCGGTTTTGCCTTCGGAAAAGAAAATTACCTGATTATGATTGCAGGTGTGGTTTTAGTGGCCATAGGCATGTTGCTCATGATGGGAGGCGGCAGCGATGACCCCAATGTGTTCAGCGAGGAAATTTTCAGCACCCGACGCATTACCATTGCCCCCCTGGTAATCCTGGCCGGATTTGGCGTTGTGCTTTATTCCATCGTTAAGAAACCCAAGGCCTAATTAATCCAGTTCTATGAGCTTTGCGGAAGCGGTGGTGCTTGCCATCATTGAAGGTCTTTCCGAATTCCTGCCCATATCTTCCACCGGACACATGATTATCGGGTCGACCCTGATGGGCATTGCCTCTGATGATTTTGTGAAATTATTTACCGTTGCCATTCAGTTTGGAGCCATCCTCTCGGTTATTGCACTCTATTACAAACGCTTTTTCCGCTCCTTTGATTTTTATTTTCGCCTGGGTGTTGGTTTTATCCCCGCAGCCATTGCCGGCCTGCTCCTGAAAAAACACATCGATGCCCTGCTTGAAAATGTTTTGGTGGTGGGGATTGCTCTTTTTGCAGGGGGGATAATTTTTCTGTTTATCGACAAATGGTTTCCCGGTAAGGATGACAAGGAAGAGCCCGAAACGGAAGTGCCCTACAGTTCGGCATTTATCATTGGTTGTTTTCAGGTGATTGCCATGATTCCCGGGGTGTCGCGATCGGCCGCTACCATCATTGGAGGATTAACGAGAGGACTGAGCCGGAAAAGAGCCGCTGAATTTTCATTCTTTCTAGCGGTTCCCACCATGTTTGCAGCTACCTGTAAATCCTTGTACGATTATATCAAAGACGGCGGCAGTTTTACCTCCGAACACCTGAATCTATTTCTGGTTGGAAATGCCGTTGCCTTTATTGTGGCTGCCATTGCCATTAAATCGTTTATTGCCTTTCTGAATAACCACGGATTTAAAGCCTTTGGCTATTACCGCCTGGTGGTGGGCGGTTTAATTATTGCCCTTTTCTATATGGGTGTGAACCTTCGTATCATTGACTGATATTCCCTTTATACAGCCCGATCAGGGGGCATTAATTCTGGTTAATAAGCCTCTTACATGGACTTCTTTTGATGTGGTTCAGAAAATAAAGTGGACCCTTAAATTTTTTTACGGCAAGGATATTAAAGTAGGTCATGCCGGAACCCTCGACCCGCTGGCCAGCGGACTATTGGTAATTTGCACCGGTAAAATGACACGGCAGATTGATCAGTTCCAGGCCGGCGAAAAGGAATATACCGGAACTTTTTACATGGGTGCCACAACGCCATCGCTTGACCACGAAACCCCAATTGAAAAGGAATTTCCTGCAGCCCACCTGAATCTTACATTGCTTCAGGAAGCAGCCGGTAAATTTCTGGGCGAACAGGATCAAATCCCCCCTCTGCATTCCGCCAAATGGATTGACGGAAAAAGAGCCTATAAAATTGCCCGTGCCGGCAAAGAAGCCGATGTGCCTCCGGCCCGGGTAACTATTCATGAGTTTGAAATAACTGCCTTCGAACCCCCGCTCGTTCATTTTAGGGTAGTGTGCAGTAAGGGAACCTACATCCGTTCCCTGGCGCGCGATTTTGGCCTGGCATGTAACTCAGCGGCTTTTTTGAATTCGCTGGTGAGAACCCGGAGCGGATCCTTTTCACTGAAGGACGCCTATGAAGTGGAGGAATTTTGCGCTCTTTTTCCTGCACAGTTTTCACGCGAGGAAGTAAAAAGAAAGAAATAAATCAAAGCCTTATCTTTGACTCCTATGAATTTTGAGTATTCGGAAGATTTTGCGAAAAAACAGGATGCTGCTGATGAACTGAAAAGCTTCAGGGAAAAATTTTACTTTCCCCAGCTGGAAGGGAAAGATGTGGTTTATTTCACCGGGAACTCATTGGGACTTCAGCCCAAAACGGTTCAGGATTATGTGTTGAATGAATTGGAAGACTGGGCCGGATTCGGTGTTGAAGGTCACCTTCATGCCCGTAAACCCTGGCTTCCCTATCACGAACAATTCAGTCCCCTCCTGGCGAAAATTACGGGGGCTTTGCCTGAAGAAGTGGTGGCCATGAACCAGCTAACCGTGAACCTTCACCTGCTCATGGTTTCTTTTTACCGGCCTTCCGGCAGAAGGAATAAAATTCTCTGCGAAAACCGGCCCTTCTCTTCCGACCAATATGCACTCGAAAGTCAGGCCCGCTTTCATAACCTGAATCCCGGTGAAACGGTTATTGAAATGAGTCCCCGCAAGGGAGAGTATTGTTTGCGAACCGAAGATATTCTTTCCAAAATAGAAGAGCTTGGCGAAGAGCTTGCGCTCGTGATGTTCGGTGGTGTTAATTATTTTACGGGTCAGAAGTTCAACATGGAAAAAATCACGGCAGCGGCTCACAAGGTGGGTGCCATCGCCGGTTTCGACCTGGCTCATGCCGCCGGAAATGTGGAGCTCAGACTTCACGACTGGAATGTGGATTTTGCCTGCTGGTGCTCTTACAAATATTTGAACTCAGGACCCGGTAGTGTAGCCGGTGCATTCGTGCATAAAAACCATCATGGAAAAAATCTTCCCATGTTTGCCGGCTGGTGGGGTCACGATAAAGACAGCCGGTTCAAAATGGAAAAAGGGTTTAAGCCCATTCCCACCGCAGAGGCCTGGCAGCTGAGCAATGCTCCGGTTTTATCCATGGCCGCTCATAAAGCCTCGCTCGATATTTTTGAGGAAGCCGGAATGAGCCGCCTGCTCAAAAAGCAAAAAGCCCTGACGGCTTATCTTGAATTCGTTTTGCGGGAAGTAGCTAAACGAAAAAACAAAAATCTTGAAATTATTACGCCTGCCGCCGAAGATGAAAGAGGTTGCCAGATTAGTGTGGTTGCTCATGGAATGGGAAAGGAGTTATTCGCAAGCCTGATTTCGCAGGGGGTAATTTCAGATTGGCGCGAACCCAATGTAATCCGGATGGCTCCGGTTCCGCTTTATAATTCTTTCGAAGATGTTTTCCGTTTCGGAAAAATTCTGGAGCACTGCCTGAGCAGCTGAGGATTATACTTTTTCCGCTGCTTTTTTTCCTGTCTTCCGTCCCGGATACACTTTTAAAGCTTCATCCAGGCATTCCATGGCTTTTTTCAAATCATCGAGATTAAGAACATAAGCAATGCGTACTTCATCTTTTCCGGCACCCGGAGTGGAATAAAATCCGGTGGCGGGAGCAAACATCACCGTGTTCCCATCGTGAGAAAACGATTCAAGAAGCCATTGGCAAAACACATCCGCATCGTCGATGGGAAGCCGGGCAATACAATAAAAAGCGCCCCTTGGGTTCGGACAGAAAACCCCGGGCATTTTAGACAGGGCTTCAATTACAAAATTTCTGCGCAGGGTATATTCTTTATTTACTTCTTCAAAATAGGAGGGAGGGGTGGAAAGGGCGGCTTCGGCACCAATTTGTCCGAAGGTAGGCGGACTCAACCTTGCCTGGGCAAATTTCATGGCCCCCTTCATCACTTCTTTGTTGTGCGAAACCATAGCTCCAATCCTTGCTCCACAGGCTGAATAGCGCTTGGAAATAGAATCAACCAGCACCACATTTTGCTGAACGCCTTCCAGATGCAAAACGGAAATGTATTTGCTTCCATCGTAGGTAAACTCACGATACACTTCATCACTGATTAAAAAGAGGTCGTGTTTGAGAATTAGATTTTTCAGTTTTTCCAATTCTTCACGGGTGTACAGATAGCCGGTTGGATTCCCCGGATTGCAAATCATTATGCCCCGGGTTTTGGGCGTAATCAGATGTTCAAATTCTTCAATCGGAGGAAGCGCAAAACCGGTTTCGATATAGGATCGGATGGGTTTTACAATAATATCGGCTGCGGTTGAAAACCCGTTGTAGTTGGCATAAAAGGGTTCGGGAATAATTATTTCATCGCCGGGGTTGAAGCAGGTCATCAATGCAAAGGAAATGGCTTCCGATCCGCCGTTGGTAATGATGATTTCTTCAGGACCTACATGAATACCGTGGGAACCGTAATACTTCGCAAGTGCAATACGGTAAGATTCATTGCCTGCCGAATGGGAATACTCCAGCACTTTTAAATCTGAATTCTTTATGGCATCGAGATAAACGGGCGGAGTTTCAATGTCGGGTTGCCCGATGTTTAAATGGAAAATATGAACTCCCTTTTTTTTGGCGGCCTCGGCATACGGAACCAGTTTCCGGATGGGAGAGGGGGGCATGGCCTGTGCTTTTTTCGAAATTCCCGGCATTATCTGTCAGTTTTGGGCCTTAAAGATAGGGTTTTACCCCTTTTTTTTCGTCCAAATTTTAGGGAATTTGATGCCCGAACCTTACCTTTAATACTCATTTTTCGCCATGAAACCCCTTTTTATTTTACTCCTTGTTTCGGGATTAATGCAAGGTCAGGTAAATTTTACTTCTTCTAACCTGCCCATTGTGGTTATTAATACCAACAGCCAGACAATCCAGGACACGGTTCGCATCATTGCCAACATGGGCATTATCTATAACGGCCCCGGCAACCGGAATTATATGACCGACCCCTTTAATCATTACAACGGAAAAATTTCCATTGAAATCAGGGGAAGTACTTCACAGCAATATCCCAAAAAATCATACGGTCTGGAAACCCAGGATAATTTTGGAAACAACCTCGATACTGCGCTGCTGGGAATGCCCCGGGAAAACGACTGGATTCTTTACGGAGCCTACCCCGATAAAACGCTTATGCGTAATGAAATTTGCTACGACCTGTTCCGGGACATGGGAAGGTATTGTGCCCGATACCATTTTGTGGAACTGGTAATCAATGGGCAGTACCGGGGCGTTTATTCCTTTATGGAAAAGCTTAAGCGGGACAAAAACCGGATTGATGTTTCAAAAGTCACCCCCGCTGATACAAGCGGAGATCAGCTTACCGGCGGCTACATCATGAAGGTGGATAAACTTACCGGCTCCTCGAATACCATAATCCAGTCGCCCTATAATGTTAAGGTAAAATACCTTTACCACGATCCTGAGGATACCGAGTTGCTGACGGTGCAGCAGAACTATATAAAAAACTACATTCTCAACTTTGAAAATGTAATGTGGGGTTCCAACTTTGCCAACCCCACCACCGGATACCCTTCACTTATTGAGCCCAATTCTTTTATTGATTTCATGTTGATGCAGGAACTGGGAAGAACCGTGGATGGTTATCGCTCCAGCTCCTTTTTGTACAAAAAGAAAGATTCCAAGGGCGGTCTCCTGCATGCGGGTCCTATGTGGGATTTTAATCTTTCCTATGGGAACGCCAACTACTGCGATGCATTCGACACCACAGGATGGCGATGGAATTTCAATACGGTTTGTCCGAATTTTTCTTCCGCCATTCCTTTCTGGTGGAATAAATTTTTGCAGGACACCTCTTACACCCACCTGCTTCGTTGCCGCTGGGAGTGGCTGAGGCTAACGGTACTCCATACCGATTCCATGAATGCCCGCATCGATTCTCTCGCCGCCAAATTAAATGAGTCGCGGGTAAGAAATTTTCAGCAATGGCCAATTTTGGGTGTCTATGTTAACTGGAATCACTTTGTGGGCAATACCTGGCAGGAAGAACTCGACTACCTGAAATGGTGGTTTAAAGCCCGCAGCGAATGGATGGATCAGAATGTACCCGGATATTGCTGGAACCTCTCGGTTCCCACGACCCAACAACCTGTTTCCGGTATTATTACCCAGCCTAACCCTGCTGCCGGATATTTCTATCTCAATTGGAAGGGAAACAATATTTTAACCGGAGGCTCGGTTCAGATTATGGATGTTCAGGGAAAAACCATTTACAGCAAGTCCGGTATAACAGAATCTCCACTGCTTATTGAGACCGAAACCTGGTCGCCGGGACTTTATTTTATACGGGTTCAGGGCAATGACGGGAAATCATATTCCGTACGCCTGGTTTCTGTTCCAAGATAAAATTCTATTCGAGAATCAGTTCGGTTTGTCCTATTACCGCTTTGTCGGTTACAACCTCTATCAGATATTTTCCGGGTAAAAAGGGAACATCTGTTTTGGCCGTATAAAGGGCCACAAAGGTGTCGGAGTTATTGTAGGAAACGGTAGTCTTGGCTGCAAAAAAGCCCTTGCTGTTATTGAAAGTAAACATATTGCTTTCATCGGTGCTTTTGGCAAGTTCTTTTCCGTCGGGGGTTACTATTCGGGCATAAACAATGCGTTCACCCGATTTGGCAATCCGGTTCTCACCGAGAGAAAGGGTAATCTTTATTTTTTCAACCCGCTTGGCACTTTTTGTTTCCAATTCTTTTTTGCCCCCGCTCCGATATCTGACTCCGGTTGCCCTCAGGTTGTTTGCTTTCAGAACCATACCCAGGCTAACGGTATTTTGAAGGTCTTCCTTTTCAGCCGTCAGCTGCTTGGTTTTTCCTTTTTCCTCGTCGAGTTTGTTTTGAACCTGATTTTTTTCAGCAATAATTTCTTTGTTCAGCCTTCCCAGCGAATCTATTTGCTGAACGAAATGTTTCATGATCCTCCTCAGGGTTTCGGTTTCTTTGGTCAGTTTGTGAATCATATAAGCATCGCCCTCGTGCTTTTTGGCGAGCACCATGAGGCTGTCGATCATTTTTATTTTCTGGTCGAGTTCGGCTTGCAAACGGGCATCGGATGTTTTTAGCATTTCGTATTCGCCCTTGAGCTTATCCAGGTCGGTTTGCAGCGATTCTGCTCTTTCCACAAAAATCAGCTTTTCTTTTTCCACGGTCTCAATCCGGGTTTTCTGGGTAAAGAACAAAATGGAGAGTAAAATGATCAAAAGGGTTTCTACACCGATAATGATCAGGTAAATGCGGGGGGTTTTGTTTTCTTCTTGCTGATTTTGACTCATGAATAATTTAAAACCTTTTGGTTATCGCAAAGTTACGGAAATTAGACCCGGCATTGGATAATGCCCCTTAAGTTTTCAACATGTCCCGTTCGAATATCTGGACCCAAATGCTGGATTTGCTATGGCCTCCCGTTTGCCGGATCTGCGGCGGACCTGAGGGCGGGATGAAGATCAGCGTTTGCAACTATTGCCTGGCGGGACTTCCCAAAACCTTATACCACTACTGGCCCGAAAATCCTGTTTCGAGAGTTTTTTACGGTCGTTTGCCCCTTGTGGCTGCAACGGCCTTTTTAAATTATAATAAAAATGGAGCAACACGCAAACTGATTCACGAAATAAAATACAATAACGGCCTTTGTTTGGGCGAAACCCTGGGTATGATGCTGGGAAATGAAATTTCAAGCCTCCCTTTTTTCCGGGAAGTGGAAATGGTGGTTCCGGTTCCTCTGGCTCCCAAAAAACTAAAAATAAGGGGCTATAACCAGTGCGAATATATTGCCTCCGGAATTGCCAAAGCGGCAGGATACAATACTGCGTTTAATGCTTTGATAAGAAACAATTACCGCGGTTCCCAAACTAAAAGAAACCGGATTAAGCGCTGGGAAAATGTAAAAGGCTCTTTTGAAGTGGCGGAACCCGGCAGCTTATACGGAAAACACATTCTTCTGGTGGATGATGTTATTACCACCGGAGCTACCCTGGAAGCATGCGCCTCGGAAATTTTAAAGGTTGAAAAAACTAAAATCAGCATTGCCACCCTGGCCTATACCAAAGACCGGTAAGCTATTTAAAGGATCGTACGCCCATGGAAGCTCCGGAAAAAAAACCAAAGCGACCATCATCGTAATAGGCTTTTGCACCACCAAAAACGGAAAAGAAAAACTCATTCCTGATTTTGAAAAAAGCCTGTACACCCGATTCGCCGAAATCCCTTATATATAGCCGCTCCCTCATGGGAAGATTAACGGTTTCGGAACAAATGGGATTGATAAAGGGCAACAATTCAACTTTTTTCCCCACCGGAATTTTAAAACCAACTCCCTCGGGAAGCAAAATGGTAAGGAAAAGAAGAAAACGGGCAGTATTATCCAGAAAATTATCAGTCCCCGGCTCAATTTCCCCAAAGCCCCTTATGCCATGTGCCATGCCCCAAGGGGTTCGGAATCCAAAATTTCCGGGATGTTCCTTGCCCATGCCAAAGCGATAGTTAAGATACCACCGGGGTTCTTTCCCAAGGGGAATCTGGAGTGAAAGTCCGTAATAAACGGAGCCGGGATCGGCAAAAGTTTTTTCACCAAACAGCCCAAGACGGATGCTGTTTTTGTCTTTTGAGGTAGTGTCGCTTTGTCCCTGAATGGAAAGACTCAGGGTTAAAACAAGCAACAGGGATAAAAGTAGGCGCATATTGAATTTCCGGCACAAAAGATAGGCCAATTTTTATCATATTTGTTCTATGGCCGATAGCATTTTTGCAACCGGGACTACCCGGGCCGAAAAATACGCCTCCCTGCTGCCCCAAATGCAATCGCTGATGGAAGGGGAAACAGACCCCATTGCGAACATGGCCAATTTTTCATCGGTTATTCATGAGGTTTTCGGATTCCTTTGGGTTGGTTTTTACCGGGTGGTGGGAAATGACCTGGTGCTGGGTCCTTTTCAGGGCCCCCTGGCATGTACCCGAATACCCTTCGGAAAGGGGGTTTGCGGTAAATCACTGGAAACAGGGAATCCGGTGGTTGTTCCTGATGTGAACCTCTTTTCAGGGCATATTGCCTGCTCACCCCTTTCCCGGTCTGAAATAGTTATTCCGCTCAAAGGACCTGATGAAAAGGTTTGGGCCGTTTTAGATATCGACTCCTCACGCCTCAACGACTTTTCGGAAATCGATGTGAAATACCTTACCGAAATGCTCAGTCATATCCGGAATAGTGTATGATGAATAGAAGTTTTTTTGGAGCCCTGATTCCGGTTATTGCTTTTGTACTCATCCTGGCAGGCTGTGCTCAAATGCAAATTCCGGGTGGAGGCCCCCGCGATAACAGTCCTCCCAAAGTTATAAAATACCTGCCTGACAGTGGGGCCCGAAATTTTTCAGGAACCGGCTTTCGCATTCAGTTCGATGAATTTATTTCCCTTCGTGATGTAAGCGGAAACCTCATTGTTTCGCCTCCGCTGGAAAAGAATCCGGATGTGAAAATCCTGAAAGGGAAAACCCTTGCCGTAGATTTTAATTCCCCGCTCAAACCCAATACTACCTATTCCTTTTATTTCGGGAATGCCATTGCCGATATTCGTGAAGGAAATGTGCAGGAAAATTTCAGATTTGTTTTCTCCACCGGCAATTACCTCGATTCAAATACCATCTCCGGACGGGTTTCCGATGCCCTTACCCAAGAGGCCGGCAAAGGATTTAAGGTGATGCTCTTTTCAAATCCACCCGATGCCGATTTTCAAAATCTAAAACCCGACTACATGACTAAGTCGGGACCCGACGGTTCCTATTCTCTTAAACATACCCGACCCGGGAAATATTTCGTGCTCGCCCTGGAAGATAAAAACGATGATTTTAATTACCTGCCCGGATCTGAGCGGGTTGCTTTTTCTGATCAGCTTCCGGATACCGGTGTGAACCGGATTTTGAACCTCAGGTATTTTACGGAATTACCCCGGAAAACTTTTGCTTCTTCCTCTGGCCTGGTTTCTTCGGGTCATTACCGATGGACTTTTTCCCGCCCACTGGGAAAGCCAGATTTTGTTTTTCCCGGAATAAAACCCTCCAAAGACACCTTTCTCCTCAATGCCGGGAGGGATACCCTGGATTATTTTTTTAAAACACCCGCTTCCGATTTTTTTAATGTAATTATTAAAGAACCCACCGCCGACTACCTCGACACATTCCGTATTTTTTTCGAAAAGACAGCAGCCTCCAAAAAAGAGATTTCTTTTTCTCTTCAACCCGTTTTTTCCTCACCGGATTTAAAACAGTCTTTTTTTTCACCCATTGTCCTGAAATCTCCGGCTCCCATTGCAGGCTGGCACTTCGACGGTGAAATTCCGGAAGTAATCTGGTCGGATAAAAGGGCTCTGCATGAAGATGCCCTTTCTTTTGAAATTGGGGTCAGGGAAATAAAACTCGGTCTTGAGAATGCAAAAGGTGGCTTTCCCTGGGAACCGGAAATAGACTACAACCTTACCCTCCTGCCCGGAATTTTTACCGATTTTTTCGGAAGGACTAACGATACCCTTCATCTGAAATTCAGTACCGATGCACCTGAAAAATACGGCACCATGAAATGGACTCTGGAGCTGCCCACGGGAAAGAATTTTATTTTTCAAATTTTGGGACCTTCCGGGAATGTTGTTCATTCAGGAAAGGCTGGGTCGGCATGGAAATCGGGCTACCTGAAACCCGGTTCTTACCGGGCAAGATTAATTGAAGATACTAATGACAACGGCGTGTGGGATCCCGGTGATGTCGTTTTGCGTAAACAACCTGAAAACACAATTTACTTTCCCGGAAAAATTCAGATCAGGGCCGATTGGGATCACGAAGAGAAATGGAAGCCATCCGGTTTTTAGAAGCCCTCAATTATCCGGTAAAGATTAAAGCCTGAAGCATTCATTCCGGCTGCAATTTTTTCTTTCAGCAATTGACGGTTGACGGATGCCATTTTACGCCGGGCAATCAACTGCCAGGCTCTTTCGGCAAACAGATATTGCTTTCGGGCCGGACTTCGGGCCGCAAAATGCGAATCACAGGCCCCGGCGAGTTCAGCGGTGCCTTTGCCTTCACTGGCCACACATTGAATAACCGGTGGTGTCCAACCCGACACATCGCGTTCGTGAATAACCATACTCAGGTTTTTGGCAAAAGTATCCGCACCATCACGGTCCGATTTATTCACCACAAACACATCTCCGATCTCCATGATCCCGGCTTTTAATCCCTGAACCTCGTCGCCCGATTCGGGTACCAGAACCAACACCGTGGTGTCGGCCAGGCCTGCAATCTCAACCTCACTTTGTCCCACCCCTACCGTTTCTACTACGATTCGGTCGAAAGGGAAACTCCTGAGAAGATCGGTAATCTCAAGTGTTTTTGCCGACAAGCCCCCCAGAGATCCCCGTGTGGCCAGGGAACGGATAAATACCTTGGAACTCAGGAAATGTTCCGACATGCGCAGACGATCGCCTAAAAGACTACCGTGATGAAAGGGAGAGGTAGGATCTACGGCAACTACGGCAGTACGAAATCCCTTTTCGTTGAAATTTTTTAGCAGACTGTTGATGAGGGTGCTTTTCCCTGCCCCGGGAGGGCCGGTAATTCCAATAAGGGGAATATTATAATCGGGCTTTAATTGTTTCAATAAATGCTCGCTCTCTTCCCCTCCGTTTTCTACAAGGGTAATGGCCTTCGATAATTGCCGGTAGTCGCCCCGGTTAAAAGCTTCAAGCGAAAACTCCATAAACAAAGATAGAAATAATGCGGGCCTAAATTTCTAACTTTACCGGGTGAGTCAAAAAGGGAACACCCCCATTTCAGCCGTTATCATTACCTATAACGAGGAAAAGAATATCCGGCGATGCCTTGAATCGCTGCAGGGAGTAGCCGACGAAATTGTAGTCCTGGATTCCTTTTCTACCGATAAAACCGAAGAAATCTGTAAGGAATTTGGAGTGAAATTTTTAACCCATGCTTTTGAGGGACATATCGAACAGAAAAACAAAGCCATAACTTATGCCGGTTATCCCCATGTTCTATCGCTGGATGCGGATGAGGCACTTGACGAAACCCTGAAATCCGCAATTCTGAAGGTAAAAAATGATTTCAAGGCCGATGGGTATTCCATGAACCGGCTTACCAATTATTGCGGGAAATGGATTTACCATTGCGGCTGGTATCCCGACAAAAAGTTGCGGCTTTGGGATTCAAGGAAAGGAAGCTGGACTGGCATTAATCCTCACGACCGCTACGAGATGAAACCGGGTTCGCGAATAGAACACCTTCCCGGGAACATTCTTCATTACAGTTATTATACCCTCGACGATCATTACCGGCAGGTGGAATATTTCACAACCATCAGCGCAAAGGCTTTTTTTGAAAAAGGAAAGAAAGCAAGTGCCTTGAAAATGTATCTGGGTCCGGTGGTAAAATTTTTGCGCGATTACATTATTAAATTAGGCTTCCTGGATGGGTCCGCAGGCTTCACCATTAGTCGAATTTCTGCCATGGCCACCTATTTGAAATATAAAAAACTCCGTCACCATTGGAAAATGAAGGCTCATCAGGCATGAACAGAATTATTATTTCGCGAACCGATGCCATAGGTGATGTAATTCTTACCCTTCCTGTTGCATTTGCCCTGAAAGGAAAATATCCAGGATGCGAAATAATATTTCTGGGAAGGAAATATACGCGCCCGGTTGTTGCTGCCTGTCCCTGGGTTAATACTTTTTTGGAGGTGGAAGAGCTGCTGGAAAAATCCCGTAAAGAGGGTGTGAGAATTTTGAAAGATCTGAAGGCAGACGCCATTGTTCATGTTTTTCCCAATAAAAAAGTGGCCGCCCTGGCAAAACAAGCCGGTATTCCGGTTCGTATTGGAACCAGCCACCGCATTTTTCATTGGCTAACCTGCAATAAACCGGTGAATTTTACCCGTAAGAATTCCGATCTGCATGAAGCGCAATTGAATTTCAAATTATTAAAACCTCTGGGCGTTTTTCAGATTCCCTCCCTGGATTTTCTGAAATCACTCACACCCCTTGTGCCTCAGGCTCCCTTGCCTGATTTTCTGAAAAATGAAATACCGGAAGGGAAACGGATAATCATTCTGCATCCTAAATCCAGGGGAAGTGCGAGGGAGTGGGGACTTGAAAATTTTTCTTCTCTGATATCCATGTTGCCTCCCGACAATTTCCACATTTTTATTACCGGAACTGCCGGGGAAGGGGAGCTGATGAAGGGTCGTTTCGATGCTTTTGCCCATGTTACAAACCTGTCTGGCCGTTTGAATTTAAGTGAGTTGATGACCTTTATTTCGAAAACCCATGCACTTATAGCCGCAAGTACGGGACCGCTCCATATTGCGGCGGCACTTGGGATTAAAGCCATTGGTATTTTTGCCCCCATGCGTCCTATTCATCCCGGCAGATGGGCACCTCTCGGACCCGATGCCCATGCTCTGGTTTTGGAAAAGAAGTGCTCCGATTGCCGCAAGTCGGGAGTTTGTTTGTGTATTCAATCGGTTTCCCCTGCCGAAGTTCATTCATTACTTTCCTGAGGCGGATGAAAAAAGTAGCCATAGAAGCAAGTGCATTAGCCGGACAAGCACAGGGGGGTATTTCCTTATATACCCGTCAGCTTATTCAAAACCTTTGCTTAAACAGAGAGGAATTCCGGTATTCCTTGTCGGGAAAAATATTTACCCAAAAAAGAATTTATTCAGAGCTCAAAATGAGTAAATCAAAATTCCATCCCTGGATTTTTGATATTATCCTGAATCCCTCCTTCGACCTGATTCATTTTCCCGATGCCCGTTACCCCGCTGCAGGTAAAAAGCCATTCGTAATTACCATCCATGATTTGGCTCTATTTAAAAATGACCTTATGAAAATTCACGGGTATTCGAGCCCTGGATTCAAGTCTAAAATAGAGAAGCGTCTCAAGAAGGCATTATCCAATGCCGCAGGTGTGATATGCATCAGCCGGAATACATTGAACGATCTGCGAGAATTTTACCCGGGAAATCTTCCTCCACATAAAGTAATATATCTGGGATGTGATCATTTGCCGCCGTCCCATCCCGGTATTGAAGATGAAATTCTTGAAAAATTTAAACTGGACCGGGAGAAATTTATTTTCTTTTCGGGTCTTATCTCATGGAGGAAAAATATTCCGGCTCTTATAAAGGCATTTGCAGCACTTAATGCTAACAGAGAATTTTCTCTGGTTCTTTCCGGCGGTCCGGGACCCGGGTTTGAGGAGATAATCGACCTGCCGGGGAAATTGAGAATTAAGAACAAGGTAATTTTTACCGGTTTCGTATCAGAGCCGGAGTTATCTGCCCTTTATAATACGGCTACAGGGTTTGCTTTTCCTACTTTTTACGAGGGATTCGGATTGCCGATTCTGGAGGCTTTTTCATTTGGCCTTCCCGTTCTTATTTCAAACACCGGAAGCGCACCTGAAATAGCGGGCGGACATGCTTTGCTGGTTGACCCCCGGAATCAGGATTCTTTACAACAAGGGCTTTCCGAGCTAATTAAAGGTAGGCGCAATCCGGATAGGGCCAATTATGCCGGAAAATTTACCTGGAAAAAATGTGCTGAAGAAACAAAAGCCTTTTATTCCGAAATATTATCGAAGTAAGAAGGTAGCATAAAAAACAGCCAGGCGCTAAAGAAAGCATAAAAAGTAACCCCTGCCTGGGTTTCCAAAGTATCCTCACTGAAAAAAGAGAAAAAGGCCAGGTAGAAAAAAATCAAATACAAAACGGAAAGGCCTTTGCCCTTCAGGAGAAAGGGGTAAATCAGGGAAGTCAGAAAAATCAACAATCCAAATATCCCCGTAGCTACAGCAACAGATAAAAATTGATTATGGGGCCGGAGCCTGAATTTTTCATCAAGCGGTGAATTTATCTCCACATAAGCAGCTTTAAGTTCCCTGTCGGTGTCGCCGGCTCCCACACCAAGCCAAAAGTTATTGCTCCAAACATGCCATCCTGCCCGCCAGAATTCCAGGCGCTGAATAATGCTGTGCCCGCTCGGGTTTCCCCGACGGTTCCTGTAATCCTCCAGTTCATACAGTACCTGATGAATACGCTGGGTTATCCGGTCTTCTTTAAGATAAACAACGTTGGCTATCCCTCTTTCGATGGCACTAATTTCTTCAGCACTTAGTTTACTCAGGCCGGCACTGTCGCGGGGTAGGTTTTTTGAAGCCAGAAAACGAAGTAATGTATACATGAGGAAATTTCCCTTTTGGTCTTTTCCATGAATTTCCATGTTACTTCTTTCCGGCCATTCCTCTTCAAGTTCCTTCCAGCAGTTGTACAAACCAACCCTTACCCCGTTTTCTACCATGGGGTTGAGGGTATCATGCAGGTAAGGGTTTCCCGATGGGGTGTGACTTATGTCCGGGTAGCTTGCGTCATTCTGTGGTGTGAAATAAGTATTGTGAACCCCGGTAATTTTCCATGCGGTAATTCCGGTTCCCAGAATTAAAAATCCTGAAATCAGACCCAGCCTCAAAAACTTTTTGTTGCGGATCGAAATAACAAAGAAGATTAGGAGGGGACAGGTAAAAAGACAAAACAAACCGGTAATTGATTTAAGGATAATAAAAAACCAAAGGAGAAACACAAAAAGCAACAGAAAGGCGGCCAGGATGCTTTTGTTTTTTCGGAAAATGAATAAGCCGCCGCTCGCGGCAAGGCATCCCATAAGAGCCAACCGGATGGGCGAAATGTTGCGGGTGATATCTCTCACATCCGAAAATCCTTTTCCCCACCAACCGTAATAAGTTCCCAAGGCCAGGGAACATTTGAACAAAACCGCCAGGCTAAAAAGTAGCCAAAGAGGTTTTACCCAGGATTGCCTGAAATGGGAAGTTGTTGAAAATACAAGTGGGAGCAACATCAATGGGATTTTAACCCGGATGGCATTGTACCAATCAATGGCAGATTCGGTATAGAATCCGGAAACAAGATGAACCAGAAAAACAGAAGAAAAAAGAAGGGCAGGCGTGTTGCGGAGGAAGTTTTTTATTTTGTTGAGCAGACTTCCCTCTAAAAGCCAATTCACAAAGAGGGCAATCATACCCACCGAGATAAGAAATTTTGACAAAGGCATACCCACCAGAATCAGGGCCAGGCAGGTGGTGAAAATGGAAGCATGAATTCCGGGGCGGAACAAAGCCATAGATCAGGATACAAACGGGAATACGGGGATAAAATTGCATAAAAAATCCCGTCTGCCAAGCGGACGGGATTTCTTTTTATCCTTTTTTCTTTTTCCGGTCTTTTTCCTTTTCTTTTTCGTTTTTGGAACCCGGATTTTCATCTTTTTTGCCGGGATCATTGGAGGAAGAACCGGGCTTGTTTTTGTTGTCAAGGCCCGTTCCGGGTTTTCCTATGGTTTTATAATTGCCATCTCCTTTCAAAATAGAAGCGTAAAGAGATTTGTTTTGCAAAATCCGAATGGCTTCTTTCAATTCAGGGTCGGTTTTTTGAGTGGCTTTCAGACGGCCTTGTTGAAAATAATAACGCGCAGCAATTTCAGCCTCCAGAAATTGGGATATTTCCGGCTTGAATTTCTGAAGATCGGCATCCTTGTCGTGGGATATTTTTTTCAAAAGGGCGTCGTATTCAGATTGTATTCCATCAAAATACTTTTCCTCTTCGGTGGTTTGTTTTAATTCTACCAGCAGCTTTTCGCTTTTGGTTGAATAATCAAAATCTCTGGTTTTCATAAAGGTGAGAAACTCATTATACATTTCGTCACTGAAACGGAATTTTGATGCATCTGGAATGCCGGGATTCTTAATCCGGAAACCGGTGGCATAATCGAAAATGTGATTTTTGCTGACCAGCGTCGAGGTAATGGGACCAATCTTCCGGGGTTCCATAAAAATGTCGGGGTAAATGCCACTGCCGTCATACACAAAGCGTCCTCCCTTTGTTTTATACTCCTGCATTAGGGAGTCAGGTACTTTTTCAACCTTTCCATCCGGATTTTTGTGAAAATAATCCAGGGCCTGAATGCAACGACCACTGGGGGTGTAGTATTTGGCAGTGGTTACCTTCATCTGGGTATTGTACACCAATTGGATGGTTTGCTGCACCAATCCCTTTCCAAAGGAACGCTGGCCTATGACAATACCACGGTCGAGATCCTGTATTGCACCTGAAACAATTTCAGATGCAGAGGCGGATCCTTTGTCTATCAATACCACAATGGGCATTTTTGCATCCACAGGGGCTTTGTCGGCAACATGCTCGCGGTTCATTTCCTTTATTTTTCCCTTTTGACTGACGATAAGAGAGCCCTTGTCAACAAAGAGATTTACAATTTCAACCGATTCACGCAATAAACCGCCTCCATTACCTCGTAAATCGAAAATCAAAAATTTCATTCCTTGTTTGTCGCGAAGGTTTAAAAAGGCATCTTTTACTTCTTTGGCCGCATTTTCGGTAAATCCGCTGAGCTTGATATAGCCAATACTATCTGTAACCATTCCGGAATAGGGTACATTTTTAATTTTTATTTCTTCGCGGACCAGGGTTTTTTCAAATGGACTTGGCTCTCCCTCCCGTTTGATCAGAACCCTCACCGAGGTATTTGCCTGTCCTTTTAATAATTTGCTAACATCGTTGGTGGTTTTTCCTTTTACGGAGGTTCCGTTTACTTCCAGAATAATATCACCCGCAATAAGACCTGCCTTCATCGCAGGAAATCCCTCATAAGGTTCAGAAATCATCACATAATCGCCCCGTTGTTGCACGAGTGCACCTATGCCTCCGTATTGCCCGGTGAGCATTACCTTGTAATCTTCTACCTCTGATTCAGGATAATATTCGGTGTAAGGGTCCAGCGACTCAAGCATCCCGTCAATGCCACGGGTCATCAATTCTCCGGGCTTTATCTCATCCACGTAATAATTATTCAGCTCACGGACAACGGTGGCAAAAATGTCGAGGTTCTTGCTGATTTCGAAATATCCGTCTGCAAACGCAAGAGAAAAAACAGCAAAAATGCCGATGCCCCAAAGCATCAGTTTCTTTTTCATGGCTAAAATCTTCTTTTTCATAGTTCCGTAATTTAAGGTACCGGATCATGCCCGCTGCCGCCCCAGGGGTGACAGGAAAGTATTCTCCTTAAAGTTAAATATCCTCCGCGAAAAGCCCCGTGTTTTTTAATGGCATCCACACCGTATTGCGAACAGGTAGGGGTATACCGGCATGCAGGGCCGAGCAGGGGGGATAAGGTATATTGATACACACGAATCAATCCAACAAAAATCTTGCTAAAAACCAGGCTCAACATACTATTTGATTTTTTTTTCCAGCATTTCCAGTCCTTTTTTCATTTCCACGGCAATTTCCAAATAGGAAACGGGTTGGGAACCATTAAATACAAAAGCCATTTTTATCGGCAGGTTTCGTGGATTTTCACCCAACACATGCCGGTGCTTTCTGTAGGCCTCGCGTAACCTCCGTTTCATGAGGTTCCGGTCTGTGGCCTTCTTTATTTTTCTTTTGGGAACCGAAAACATCACCTTCAGCCCACCCGGTTCCCGGTGCTTTGAATACTCCCATTTTATATGTAACGACCCCGATTTCAAAAGGTTTCCTTTTCGGAATATGTGGGAAATGGTTTTAATACTTTTTAACCTTTCCCGTGCAGGAAACTTTTCTGAAATCATGCTTAAAGTTACGGAAAACAAAGGGGCAGGAAAAAAAACAGAGGGACTTATTTTTTCCCGGATTTCTTTATGTACTGCTCAATAGCCATTGTCATGGAGGGCGTTTGCGCCTGGGGCGCAAAAATATCGAGACGAAGGCCCGCATCAATAACCGCTTTGCAGGTGGTTTGTCCGAAGGCGGCAATCAGGGTTTTGTTTTGTTTGAACTTCGGGAAATTTTTCAAAAGGCTGGTAATTCCCGAAGGAGAAAAGAAAACCAGACAGTCATAGTTAACATTAGCCAGGTCCGACAAGTCGGAACAAACCGTTTTGTACATAACGGCCTTGGTGTGTTTTATTCCGTTTTGCTCCAGAATTTCGGGAATTTCATCTTTGAAAATATCGGCGCAGGGCAATAAAAAGTTATCTTCTTTATGTTTTTTAATGATGTCGATCAGGTCGAAAAAGGTTTGTTTGCCGTGGAATATTTTTCGTTTCCGGTAAACTACATATTTCTGTAGGTAATAAGCTGTAGATTCAGAAATACAGAAATATTTCATTGTTTCTGGAACTGTAATCCGTAACTCATTACATAGTCGAAAGTAGTGGTCAACGGCCATCCGGCTGGTAAGGATAACCGCTGAAAAATCAGAAATATTAATTTTTTGGGTGCGAAAATCTTTGCTGCTTATACCTTCTACATGGATGAAGGAGCGGAAGTCTACTTTTATTCCAAATTTCTGGGCTAAATCAAAATACGGCGATTTATCCCCCTCCGGTCTGGGTTGGGTAACCAGTATGCTCTTGATTTTGGACAGCTCAGGTTTTTTTGCCATCGGGCAGAAAGGTATGTAATCCTTTTATTCCTAACCACTTACCACTTTCCAGGCCAACACCAGGGGCAGGAATTCAAGCGTGCAAAGATATAAAAATAAATAGTACAGCGATATCTTGGGATTGGCAAAAGCCTGGGTGGTTAAGCGGAAAACCCGCATCAGAAAAACCAAAACCGCCATTAGAGCGCCGCCCAGTAATAACACCCCGGAATCCCGCAGGTCTGAAAACTCCAGGAGGATTAAAAGGGGTAATAAAAACATGCCCAGGGCTTGGTTAAAAAGGAACATGCCAAAGATAACTTCGGAGGCGAGGCGTTGAAACTGGAATATAAATCCCAGGATTCGTAGCAAAACCACCTTGCCGGCAAAAATGCAGGCCACCAAGAGTGAAAGTACCCAGGAATCCAGATATGAAGCACCATAAAACGGTATTTCCAAGCCATAAGCGGGCAGGAGATAACTGAGGAATAGCCCGATATTCAATAATGCAATCAGGGATAAGGCAATGTGAGTACGGTTTGTGAACAGATTTTCCTCCCGGATGATGATTCCTATAAACCGGTTAAAAAACAAGGCATTGAATAGGGTTTTTATCCTGGAGCGGTAATTATAAAAAACCAGGATGGCCAGGGTAATAGACAAAAAGATATAAGCCTGAACATAAAAATCGGGTGGGGCTACCTTTTTAAGCTGGGGATAGTCTTGGGCTTTGAGCTGATGATTTGAGAGAAAGGAAGGGTGGTATTCTCCATTTACCATAAAGACCTTCTTACCCGGATAGGCAAGGGTTTTGGTATCGGAAACCGGAAACTTTTCACGGGCCTTGTTTCGGGCTTCGATACTGTCTTTTACAAAGTTTTGCCGTGCTATCTTAATGCAAAGTGCGGTATCGCCGGCTACGGGTCCTCTGAATTCCAATCCTGCTTTTTTACAAAAGTAAAAAAGCCATCCATTAAAATGGCAGCCAAGATATTTCCTTTACATTTTTGGCTTCACCACGGTAAATACCCTTGAAATGTTAAATCCAAATTTGAATCCACCCGCCAGCCAGTCGCTCTGGGTATAAGGCAAAAAATCATTTTCAATAATACCCGAAGAATTTGAAAAGTTAAGATGAAAGACATGGCCTCCGGTTTCAATTTCGATTCCTAAGGAAAGGGGAGCAAAAAAGTTGTCGTTGTTTTGGCGGTATTTACTGAACAGGTGGAAATAATCGAAAAGGATGCTGGAGCGTTTGGTTATTTTAATCCGGCCACCTATGCCCAAACTGGCAAAGCCGTTTTCGTCCGCTGCCTGGTTATTTGGGTTGTAATCCTCTTTTACAAAATTACGGTGGGTATACCCCGGAGTTAGCTGCAGTGACAACCAGGAGCTGAATTTTCTGGCAAGAAGAATTTGCGTTGTATAGGCCATCCGGTGAGCCGTTTTTCGTTCAAAAGTCGAATCTACCCCAAGGTATAGTTGCGACTCCCGCATGGGTGTAAATGTGGCCACACTGAACAGACTTAATGTAAAGGGAATTTTATTGTCGGTTGTCTGATGAAGAATTTTCCATTTAAAATTCCCATCGAGGTTTTCTTTTCGTTTGCTCCGGCCTATGCCCAGGGCAAAATTTTCCGTTAGTCCATAATCAAATGAAATCCTGATGTCTGAAGCTTCATCAAGCCCGAAAAGGGTGTGGCCCCCTCCTGCACTTCCGGCTCCCACATTGCCAAACCTGTGGGTTACCCTGAAGTCAAGTGTTCCGGCTTTTACCTGTTCCACGGATTGGGAACTGATAATTCGGGAAGTTTTAAAGGTGGCGAAGACTTTGTTGAACTGAGGGCCTGATTCTTCTTCCAGTAATTTCTCAAGATCGTTATCCTGAGCACGGGCCGGGTTTCCCGATACAAAAGCACCCAGAATCAGCAGGGGAAATAAAATACGCATATATTATTTTTTCTTTGGCGAGTATGGAACAAGAGTTGCATTAAGAGTTACATCAACGGTTTCGGCAATTTTCTGAAAAACCAGTTCTGGAATGGTTATGTTGTGGTCCTTCAGGGTTATGGTAAATTTAGATTCAACAGTTATCTCGCCGCCCTTTATGGTGATTACAACGGGCAGGGTGCGATCCTTTTCAACACCATGAACGAGTAATTTACCGGCAATATTGAGTTTATAAGTTCCGTCTTTTTTCCAGTCTATGGGCTCTGTGATTTTTCCTTTAAAACTGGCATCGGGATATTTTTCACTCTCCATATAGTTTTCATTAAAATGCTCCTGCATAAGGGCCTTTTCAAAAATGAATCCCTGAATGGGTACTTTAACTATAACATCACCTGTGGCCGTATTCAGAATAGGCTTCGACACTTTGTTAATGGCCGTAATATCTTCCAGGGGAGCTTTTGAGAAAAAGGTAACGGACATGGATTTTCCGTTGTAGATTTGACCCATGCCGGAAGTTGCCAGCAAAATAGCCGGAAGAAAAATCAAAAATTTAAAGGGATTTGTTTTCATAATGTGTTTTTTTTTGAAAAGCAGGCAAAAACCATTCCGTTTTTCCTTTTTTTAAAGATAGATAAAAATCAGAACCCGAAAAACCCCAGTCTTAAATTAATCGAATATCCGTACTTTTAGGCGCTAAATTTTTTACCATGAGCAAAGATCAATATAAGCATCACGACTATTTCCAGATGGATGAGTTGTTAAGCGATGAACACAAAATGGTTCGTGATGCCGCCCGTGCCTGGGTTAAAAAAGAAGTTTCTCCCATTGTTGAGGAATATTGTCAGAAAGCTGAATTCCCTATGCAGTGGATCAAGGGACTTGCCGGGATTGGAGCTTTCGGCCCGTACATTCCGGCAGAATACGGCGGGGCAGGAATGGATCAGATTTCCTATGGGCTGATTATGCAGGAGCTTGAACGCGGCGATAGCGGCCTTCGCTCCACGGCATCCGTGCAAAGCTCGCTGGTTATGTATCCCATTTTTACCTACGGTTCGGAAGAACAAAGAAAAAAATATCTTCCAAAACTTGCCTCCGGGGAATGGATGGGATGCTTCGGCCTTACGGAGCCTGACTTCGGTTCCAACCCCAATGGAATGATTACAAATATCAAAGACAAAGGCGACCATTTTTTGTTGAACGGTGCCAAGATGTGGATTTCAAATGCTCCCTTCGCCGATATTGCGGTGGTTTGGGCAAAGGATGAAAACGGAGAAATCCGGGGACTCGTGGTTGAAAGGGGAATGGAAGGGTTTTCCACCCCCGAAACCCATAATAAATGGAGCTTGCGTGCCAGTGCAACCGGTGAACTTGTCTTCGATAATGTTAAGGTTCCCAAAGCAAATATTTTCCCAAATACCAAAGGACTGAAAGGCCCGCTGGGTTGCCTGAACTCGGCCCGCTACGGAATTGCCTGGGGTGCCATTGGAGCTGCACTCGATTGTTACGACAGCGCTTTGAGATATTCTCTGCAGCGCATTCAGTTTGATAAGCCTATCGGGGCATTTCAACTTACCCAGAAGAAACTGGCTGAAATGATTACTGAAATTACAAAAGCCCAAACCCTCACCTGGCGACTTGGAGTACTTAAAAACGAAGGACGGGCCACGCCCCAGCAAATTTCAATGGCCAAACGCAATAATGTAAACATGGCGCTTCAGATTGCACGGGAAGCCCGGCAAATTCATGGTGCCATGGGAATCACGGGCGAATACCCCATTATGCGCCACATGATGAACCTGGAGAGCGTGATCACCTATGAGGGAACACACGACATTCACCTCCTGATAACCGGTTATGATGTAACCGGAATCCCGGCCTTTGAATAAAACAAAAAACCCCGTATGCGCGGGGTTTTATACAGGTTGAATTTTCTTTAGTGTGAAACGGTGATTTTGCGGGTTGCAATAATTTTGTTGCCCGCTATCAGTGAATAAAAGTAAATTCCGTTTTCAAGATCCGATACAGGAATAACAACGCTTCCCTTTCCTGGCGTTACTGGAATCAGGTTAACGGTGGCTCCCAGCATATTGAATACACGAATATGCCCGGCAACAGAACCGGTTAGTGTGTAGTTTACCGTAGTTTGGTTTTGTGCAGGATTTGGAAAAGCAGGAGAAACAAGACCTCCGGAAATATCCTTAATGCCGGCAGGTGTTGCATTCCAGCGAACGGTAAAATAGGCGGAATCATTCGGATTGGAATAATCATATACGATGTACTGAATGATAGTCATTCCAAGTTGTCCCTGGGGCATGTAATCAACAGAGCCAAGGGTGTAGTTGGACGAGCTATTTATGTTTACCCCGTTTGTAGAAGTGCCTACAAAAGGAGGGTAACACATATCCCAGCAAAAATAGTTTTGTGTGTTGGAAACAAGCTGGATCTCTCTCCGCTTCATGTAAGTGTTTTTCGCACTTCCGGAATTGTTGATTACATCCAAGTGAACCGTTGCAGTTACCGTGGCTGTGTCAACCGTTTTATCAATGGTTTGATTGTTCAGCGTGTTGCCGTAATTATCCTTGATGGTAAAACTCCCCTGTGCCGATACTGCGATCGCCAGAAAAAGAGGTAAGAAAAGGAGTATAGTTTTTTTCATGCTAAATGGGTTTACTTAACAAAAATAGGGAATGATTTTTTCAAATCCAACGGTATTATTTAATAACTGAAAACCGGGTTGTCCAGGTATTCAGTCCTTCACTTAAGACCAGATTATACAAACCGGGTGCCAAATCTAACTCATTGAAATCCAGCACATAATTTGCGTTTGTAGTCTTTAGAACGCGCTTAATCAAGTGCCCGGATCCATTGTAGATTTCGGCTTGAATTTTTACGGGAGTTGAGGTATTTGGAAGGGAAACACTGAAGGAACCCGGGTTAGGGTTGGGCCAAAGGTGGGCTTTGCCCTGAATATTGCCCGGGTTTAAACCGGTGAGCAGTCCGGCCTGATCCACATGCAATAGGTAAAAATCGGAGGGAAGGGTGTCGGTATAATGACCGCAAATTAAAAAACCTCCATCCAGCGAGGGAACCATGTCGTATCCAATATCAATTCCTGAACCGCCGTAGGATCGCACCCAGAAAATATTTCCGGTGGAATCTACTTTCCCTACCACAAGATCAAGGGGCCCTGTGTTATAGCTGTTGGAATAACCCGTAAAAGTGAAAGTTAAGTCAGGATTTTGAACTACCCCGAACATGGCATCAGCATTGACGCCTCCAAAAGTTCTTCTCCATTGGCTGTTGCCGTTCGTGTCGATCATTTCCAAAAAAAACTCAAAGGGGGAAAACATAAAAATTTCGGTTTCTCCAAACGACAGCAGCCTGCCGTCAGCAGTAATATTCAAACCCTGACACCCGTTCTGAAAAGCATCCCCGTAGTAGTAGTCCCAGATAATGTTTCCGCCGCTATCCATATGTGTCAGATTGATGTCATATCCTCCCGAACCAAAGCTTTTTGTATCTCCGGAGGTTGTAAGTGTTCCGTTGGGCATTACGCGGGTTGAAAATCCATAATCATTGTCGGTGCCACCAATGGTTTTGGTCCATTGGATATTGCCGGCACCATCCGTTTTAACAAGGTAAGTATCATTGGAACCGAAGGCATCATTGGTAAAACCCGTTAATATATACCCACCGTCGGGCATTTGCTCAATATGCCTGATCGATTGGTTGGAAGCATCGCCATAGGTGCGTGTCCAGATTACATTTCCGTTGGTGTCAAGTTTGGTAAAAAAGTAGTCGAGGCCGTTTGTTGCGGTTTGAGTTTCTCCCACCATCATTATATAGCCGTCGGAGGAAAAAACAAACCAGTTTGCAAACTGGTCCAGACTATCGCCATAGAATTTCGTCCATAAAACCGTTCCGGTTCTGGAGATTTTCGACAGGGCAATGTCTATGCCTCCCCAGGGTCCGTTTTCAGAAAATCCGGCCACAAAAATACTCCCGGAAGCATTTTGTTTCAGGCAGCGGCTGTAATCGCCGGCCGGCGTTCCAAACGTAATTTCAAAAAAAACCGGTTGAGCTACCAGAAGGTGGGAACCCATCAGAAGAGCAGAGAAAAACGATATTAGATTTTTCAAGACTCTAAATTACTTGTTTTTTGTCAGTTCTGAAACCGTTATTCCTTTTCCTGATGCTTCCAGCCAGGAAATAAAATCGAAGTTGTCGAAATAGGGAAGGTTTATTTTCTGTTGTTTCAGTTTTTTAAAGGTGGGAAGCGCATTCGAGAAAAGCGGAGAAGCTTCTTTTTTTCTTCGGGAAGAAAGCGCGGAGATTAGTTTTATTAATTCCGTTTCCAGTGCGGTATAATCTTTTCTCTTTTTGAAGAATCTCCGCAGCGCTTTTATTTTGTAGGGAATGAGATCCAGGTTGCCCAGGTGGTAATGCAAAACAGCTTCATGCAACATGGAAAGTTCAAGAATTTCATCGGGAATTTCTTTCTCGTTATGATTTAACAGGGCATTGCGATGCTGCAGGGATTTGTGGTAATTGCCGCAATAAAAATGCAGGGTGGAAAGGGAGGAGAGGATTTCGAACCGGTATTTTCGGGAAATTTTTTCTTCATACCGTTTTAAAAAATCTTCCGTTTCAGAGGCATATTCCAAAGCCTGGTCGAATGCCCCCTTTTCCATCAGCAAGTTCAACCGAAGTAAATTAACCCTTTCCGCCTTGTTCAGTTTCTGGTCGGCGGTATGCGAGGGAATTTCACTGATCATCTGAAGCGTATCTTCCGCCATGTCAAATTTCCGGCATTTTAACTGTGCCTGAAACAAATTGGTGTGGGAAAACAGGGCACCCTGGAAAATATCAGTTTTCCCGGCCAGACTTTCCGTTCTGAAAAACTCCACATATTTCTGGGCAATTTCAAGTGCTTTTTTATAGTCGTGGGTATAATCATAAAATTGCCGCCAGTAATTGAAATACATGATTTTTGCATCGGTCATTAAGGCCGATGCTTCCGTGCGAAGCAGGGGATGATTACTTTCTTCATACAATTTAACCCGGGTTTCATCCGACAACATTTCAAAAGGCTTTTCCATGATAACAATCAGGGAATTGAGCAAACGCCGCAATTCAATGAAATTGCGGATTTCTTCCTGGGCCTGTAACATTTCATAATAACCCTTCACCGAAAGCTCCCGGAACATTTCCGGACTGTGGCGTTTGATGGCTATGCGTTGTTCGAGCGTATAAAATTCGAGCAGCATCAGGGGCTTTTCCTTTTTCCGGGCAAGATCCTTTCCCTTTTCAACAAGTTTTAAGCACGAAGCGTACAGTGATTTCTTGTACAAAATTTCGGCATGAATAAGTATTTCACCCAGGGGGCCTTCTGAAGCGCTTCCCAGATGAGGCAGCGTCAGACTCTGGAGAATTAAATTGTACAGATAGTTTTTGGTAACATGAAGCTGCTTAAGAAAAACCGCATTCTTGTATTTTTCACGAATGAGATCCTCATCATACCGGTCCATCCGGTCGATGGTTTCAAACAATTTCAGGTAATTGTTCCCCTTATTCCTTAGATATTTTGAGGTGAACAGGTGAAATTGCCTTTTTTCTTCCGGCTGCAATGATTTTATCAGAAGAAACAATTGCTCTGAAGCCATAGCATTTTGATTTTAAACAATTTATAAGCAATATTACGGATAATTAGTATTTGAATTTTTACGATTTACATAGATTTTGAGGTTGCAAAATTCTATATTCGGAAGCAATTTGCCGTTACATTCATGGTATTGGTCTAAATAAATTTGCCTTAACAGCCGGAATGAACTATTTTTAATGGTTTTTAAAATCTAATCACATGAAGAAAATTTACATGATTCTGAGCTCTGTTCTTTTTGCCGGAGCCGTTCTTGCCCAGTCGCAAAGATTGGTGCTTGTTGAAGAGTTCACACAGGCCTCCTGTGGCCCCTGTGCTTCACAGAATCCGGCCTTCAACGCCCTGCTGGCTGCTAACAGCAGTAAATTAACCTCCCTGAAATACCAGACCTCCTGGCCCGGAGTGGATCCCATGAATGCCCAAAACCCCACCGATGCGGCTAACCGGGTTTCTTATTATAACATTACCGGGGTTCCGCACGGCCGTCTTGACGGACCTGCGATTGTAAATGATTGTAACGCGTATACCGGAGCTCCTTCCTGCCTTAGTGCTTCAGAAATCGATGCAAGGTATAATACACCTTCTCCCTTTTCGCTTCAGTTAACCCATACCATGTCAGTGGCTCACGATTCTGCCTATGTTACGGCCGTTATTACTGCCGCCCAGAATTTTACCGCCAATGGAACCCTCCGTTTTCGACTTGCATTGATTGAGGAAGAAATTCATTTTACCACTCCTCCCGGTTCCAACGGTGAAAAGGATTTTTATAATGTAATGCGTAAAATGTATCCGAATGGCACAGGAACTGCGCTTGCCTCTACCTGGACCAACGGACAAACTCAAACCCTGAATTTTGCCATCAAAATCCCAACCTACATTTACGACATTAATGAAGTTGCATTCGTGGCTTTTATCCAGTCGGATGGAAACAAAGTTGTTGAACAGGCAGGATTCAGCCCCCCCCAACCTATTCAAAATGATGCAGGAACTACCCTGGTCACCGGAATCCCCGGATTGAATTGCACCGGAAACTTTACCCCATCAGTAACCATTAAAAATTATGGGGTTGCAAATCTTACTTCCTGCAATGTAAATTATCAGATTGATGCCAATACTCCTGCCGTTCAGCCCTGGACCGGCAACCTTGCCCCGGGTGCTACAACTACCGTAACACTTCCCCAGCTAAATGCAGGTGATGGTAACCATACTTTAACCGTTTGGACCTCCGATCCGAATGGACAACCCGATGGTTTACCCGGAAATAATACCACCACTACCAGCTTCATGATTACCATGCAAAGCATTGCTTCTCCCATTATAGAAGGTTTCCAAAATGCTAGTTTCCCGCCTACCCGGTGGTCGGTATATAATCCTGACGGAAGCTTTACCTGGGCAAGGAAAACCGGCGCAGGAGGATTTGGACAATCTCTTTATTCCGCCTGGCTTAATTTCTTCGATAGCCCCAATGGGCAGATTGATGAACTCTACCTTCCTTCGGTTGATTTGAGTGCTTCCGCTACGGCAGCCTCCATGAGTTTTAATGTTGCACACTCTCAATACAGCACAGCTTCTGTAGACAGACTTCAGGTTCGTGTTTCTACCGATTGCGGGGCTAACTGGACAACTGTTTACGACAAATCAGGTGCTCAATTGAAGACTAATTCAGGCCCCCAAACCTCTCCCTTTACTCCTTCGGGATCCATGTGGAGAAATGAGGCTATTGACCTCAGTCAGTTTGCCGGACAGAATAATGTTTACATCAAATTTGTGGGCATCTCTAATTCCGGAAACAATGTTTATGTAGACGACATTAATATTTCCAATACGGTAGGCATTAAGGAAAACACAAGCTTTGCTTCTCTGGATGTATATCCTAACCCTTTTTTAACCACAACAACTATTTCACTAAACCTCAACAAGGCTGAAAGAGTAACTGTCCGGGTGTTTGATGTGGTGGGTAATACCGTATATTCCATGGATGCCGGTTTGGTAAAACAGGGTGGAAGTACCCTCGAATTTGATGGCTCCCAGCTGCCTGCAGGAATTTATTTCCTGACATTGTATGCCGGAGATCAGAACATTACAAAAAAACTGACCATCAACCGCTAATTTTGGCAAAGAATTTGCATCAGTCCCAATAGTTCAAATATTGGGACTGATTTTTATAAACCTTCTATGAAAAAAATTGCATTTAGTTTTTTAGGAGCTCTTGTTATTACAGGACTTGCTTCTTTTACAACCTTTCAAACTTCCGGCAAGAAAATTCCTTCGGTTGAAATTAAAACCATGACCGGACAGAAATTCAATACCGGCAAGATTTCCAACAATGGAAAGCCCATGATTATTGATTTTTGGGCAACCTGGTGTACACCTTGCAAAAAGGAGCTTAATGCCATTTCAGAAGTTTATTCCGACTGGCAAAAGGAAACGGGGGTAAAATTAATCGCCGTTTCTATCGATGATTCAAAAACCTCCGCCAAAGTAAAACCCTATGTAGACGGGAAAGGCTGGGAGTTTGATGTATTGGTGGATGAAAACTCTGATTTCAAGCGAGCCATGAACGTAAACAATGTTCCTCACATTTTTGTGGTTAACGGAGCCGGAGAAATTGTTTGGGAAACCACTACCTATACCGATGGCGGCGAGGCAAAATTGCTCGAGGTTGTAAAAAAAGTGGCTGCCGGAGAAAAGCCGGAATAATCAAAAAATTAATTTTGCAGGGCTAAACCCCGATATTGTGATTTTAGTCCGTAACCCCTTTTTAATATTTCTTGGATTGCTTACCCTAACGGGTTTGCCATCATTTTCCCAAAATGCTGATCCGGGCCAGATTCATGGCACTTTTGAATCCTATGGTCAGTATTATAATCCCGATTCCACCATTGGCGCACCACCCGTGCCGGAGAAATTTCTGTTTAACGGATACAGTAACCTGAATTATATCCGGGGAAATTTTAAAGCCGGCCTTCGCTTCGAATCCTATCATAACGTATTACAGGGAATTGACCCCCGTTATAAAGGCAATGGAATTCCCTTTCGGTTTGCCACCTACACTGTGGATAATCTGGAAGTAACCGTAGGGAATTTTTATGAGCAGTTTGGCTCAGGTCTTGCTTTGCGATTGTTTGAAGAGAGAGGTTTGGGTATTGATAATTGCATGGATGGGGTAAGAGCCAGGTTCGAACCTTTCCGTGGCATTTACTTAAAAGGACTTATAGGAAAACAGCGTTTGTTCTTTAATACCGGGCCCGGAATTATCAGAGGGTTTGATGGAGAAATTAATTTCAACGAATTGATTCCTTCCTGGACCGAAAAGAAACTTCAGATCATTTTGGGAGGTAGTTTCGTAAGTAAATTTCAACCCGACGCAAATCCAAACCTGATTCTGCCCCAGAACGTTGGCCTTTCAGCCGGTCGCTTCCAACTAGGTTATGGCGATTTTCAGGCCATGGGCGAATATGCCTATAAGATAAACGACCCCTCCTACGACAATAATTATATTTATAATCACGGTGAGGCCATTCTTCTGCAACTTTCCTACTCCAAAAAAGGGATGGCATTCCTGCTGGGCGGAAAATATATCGACAATTTCAGTTACAAATCGGACCGCGACATGGCCGGTAATTTTCTTACCATTAATTTCAACCCGGCTCTCGTTAAACCACATACCTACGGTTTAATGACTTTCTGGCCTTATGCCTCTCAGAACCCTGGTGAGATTGCCGGTCAAGCTGAATTTCTCTATAAATTCAAAAAGGAAACGCTCCTGGGCGGAAAGTATGGAACCGATCTTAACATTAATTACTCCCGCTCCCAGTCGCTCGATACAACAGGAAGGCAGGCCAATGAAAATTTGATTGCTTATGATGTGGAATTTCTGAGCCCGGGCGACAATATTTTTTTCCAGGACCTTAACATTGAGATTTCTAAAAAGCTCAGCCCTAAATTCAAAGGCACATTAATGCTTTCCTATCAGCAATACGATATTGCCCAGATTCAGGGTAAAGCCGGCCAACCCGACCTGCATTCTTACATCGCGGTGCTTGATCTTACCTATCGTTTTTCAGAACATTTTAATATTCGTACTGAGGCCCAGCATTTGTATCTGGAGCAAGACGAACGAAGCTGGGCCATGGGTCTTATAGAACTTAACTTCAATGAAAAATTCTATATCGCCGCCCTGGATCAATACAATTACGGGCATTATAATCCGGCCAAAAGATTGCATTATGTTACTACCTCCATGGGTTATGTGAAAAACACTACCCGGATTACAGTGGGCTATGGGAAGCAAAGGGCGGGTATTTTTTGTGTGGGTGGAATCTGCCGCTTTGTGCCGGCATCCAATGGTTTTACCCTTGCGGTTTCAACCAGTTTTTAATAACTTTATAGAGCCTTTTTTATGAGAATTATTTTTTATATCCTTTTTAGCTCCTTCCTCCTTTCAGGTTGTGACAAGGTTAAGTTCCCTATTCAAGAGGGAGGCCCCGGGGGACCTGGCGGAAATCAGGAAAAAAGGAAAATACTTTTAGAGGATTATACCGGACACCGATGCGGAACCTGTCCGCCCGCAGCCAATGCAGCGAATTCCATTGCGAACCAATATCCCGGACAGGTAATAGTTTTGAGTGTGCATGCCGGTTTTCTTGCCGATCCTTTGGGAGGAACTTATTCTAAAGATTTCAGAACCCAGACCGGATCAACATGGTTCAGCACTTTCGGGTTTGTGGCCACCCCCAGCGGCATGATAAACAGGATTATGTATCCCTCAAGTCAACATAATCTATCCTGGGGCGTTTGGTCTTCGGTTGCCGATACCATGGTTTCAAGGGCTCCCGAGGCCTATCTGACTTTTACCAAATCGTACAATGCTTCCACACGGCAGGTTTCAGGATCCATTAAAACCAAATTTTATAAAAACCTTTCCGGCCTTCATCGTTTGGTTATTGTGCTGATGGAAGACAGCATTGTGGGAGCCCAGACCGACAATACCCAGAACCCTCCCGATGTTTTGAATTATGTCCATCGCCATGTTTTAAGGGGAGCCGTAAACAGTACCTGGGGCGATACTTTGTTTTCTACCTCCGTTGCCCAGGGCGACAGCATAACAAAAACTTTCAACTATACTATTCTCAACACCTATGGTAACATTCCCTGCAATGATGCCAAATGTTATCTGATCGCCTTTATCTATAACGACGACCCGCTTTCTCCCCGATACCGTGAAATTATTCAGGCCGAGGAGATTCATGTTAAATAGAGCTTCATTTTTTTTTAGGGTAAGAACCGCAATTCTGATTTTCCTCCTTTCACCGGCAATAGGAGTAAGGGGGCAGGATGTGGCGGCCTTTCATAATTACCTCAACCGCTTTGTTGTTTTTGATCAGGGGAAGTTTGTAGAACTGGAGCAACTTCCCGTTCTTGATTTTAAGGTCAGGGCTAACATGGTTGTGTACCTCACCAATGACAACCGGCTTAAAGTGTATCAAAACGGAAAAAAGGAGCAACTCACAGAGTTTTTCGAGTATTATAAAGTAGGTGAGGACTTTGTGGTTTGGGAATTCCGACGTCAGGTTTATATGTTCAGTAAAGGGCAGACCCAATTGATTTGCGATTGGTGCAATGCCGACGGTTCAGATAGTCTGATGCGATTGATAAAGAACCCGGGAAGTAAAATGGAGATTTATTACTCCGGAAAATTTTATCCGCTTACGGAAGGGGTTGAGACCACAGGAATATTGAGCTATAAATTTGATAAAAACATATTCTCGTATGTGGATGCCGGACAAAATCTAAGGATATTTTATCGGGGAGAATTGTTTGATCCGGGAGTAATTCAGCCGGGTAAATACCAGGTAGGAGCCGATATTGTTGCCTGGATCGATCCGTTCGAAAATTCCTTAAAAGCTTTTTTTAAAAATGAAGTAGTGGTGCTTGACAACCAGGTGCCAAAAAACTTCAGAACTGCCGACGGGATGGTTGCCTGGGTGGATAATGGAGGTTATTATAAAATATTTTACGGGGGAAAGGTGCGTGAACTGGCCACCTTTGAGCCTGAAAAATGGACCCTGAAGGACGAAATCCTGGCTTTTGAACTAAACCGGCTGTTTTTCGTTTTTTACAAAGGAGAAGTAAAGATGTTAGAAGAAATTCCTCCGAAAGCTTTTTCTATTGAGCGTAACACCCTCTTTTATATTGATGCATATGGCAGGCTTGCCGGTTTTTCAGCGGGAGAGCACAAAAAAAATCTTAGCCTTGAGCCCATCTTTGATCTTCAAAGTCAGAGAGGAGTGGTGTTGTACAAAACCGGGAATAATACCCAGCATGTATTCTGGAAAGGAAAATCGTATGTGTATTAAGCCGGCTGAATATCTTTTTCCAGTTTTTTCAAAGCATTCGTAAGGGAAACCCGACTGGATATTTCAGCCGGAATTTCAGAGATTTTTATTCTGTGCTGGGAAGCGTCGTCGCGATTCCTGAGGGTTACCGAATGGTCGGAAAGGGTTTGGTGGTCAACCGTAATGCAAAACGGGGTTCCAATAGCATCCTGCCTGCGGTATCGTTTTCCAATAGTATCCTTTTCTTCATAGAAACAATCGGTCAGGTATTTAAGCGCATCGAAAATTTCTTTGGCCTTTTCCGGAAGTCCGTCTTTGTTGACTAAAGGAAGAATGGCAACCTTAAAAGGAGCAAGGAAAGGGGGGATATTCAATACCACTCTTTCGCTTCCGTCGGGTAAAACTTCTTCTTTATACGAGGAGGATAAAACAGAGAGGAAAAGCCGGTCAAGGCCTACCGATGTTTCAACCACAAAGGGAACATAGCTTTTGTTTTCTTCCGGGTCGAAGTATTGGAGTTTTTTTCCGGAGAATTTTTCGTGATTTCCCAAATCGAAATCGGTGCGGCTGTGAATGCCTTCCAGTTCTTTAAATCCGAAAGGAAAATTAAATTCTATGTCGCAGGCGGCATTCGCATAATGCGCCAGTTTCAGGTGGTCGTGGAAGCGGTATTTTTCCGGTGAAATTCCCAACGCAAGATGCCATTTCATGCGTTGATTTTTCCAGAAGCCGTACCATTGCATTTCAGTTCCCGGTTTTACAAAAAATTGCATTTCCATTTGTTCAAACTCACGCATCCTGAAAATAAACTGCCGGGCCACAATTTCATTGCGAAAGGCCTTACCCACTTGTGCAATGCCAAACGGAATTTTCATCCGGCCTGTTTTCTGAACGTTCAAAAAGTTAACGAAAATACCCTGGGCAGTTTCCGGCCTGAGGTATATGGTTGATGCCTCTTCCGAAACCGACCCAAGTTGGGTCGAAAACATCAGGTTAAACTGCCTTACCTCGGTCCAGTTGCGGGAGCCGGAAACCGGACAAACAATTTCGCAGTCTATAATGATTTGTCTCACCTCCTCCAGATTACCCGCCTCCAGTGCACCTTTGAAGCGGGTTTCAATGGCCTCAATTTTTTTCCGGTTCTCTACAATTCTAGGATTAGTTTCCCGGAATAGTTTTTCATCGAAGGAATCACCGAATTTCTTTTTAGCCTTCTCTACTTCTTTTTCAATTTTCCCTTCAATTTTAGCAATGTGGTCTTCGATCAGGACATCGGCTCTGTATCTTTTTTTGGAGTCTTTGTTATCAATAAGCGGGTCATTAAAAGCGTCTACATGCCCGCTGGCCTTCCAGGTGGTGGGGTGCATAAAAATGGCAGAATCAATGCCTACTATGTTGGAATGCAGCTGAACCATGGCCTTCCACCAGAATTCACGGATGTTGTTTTTAAGGGCAGCCCCGTTTTGGCCATAATCGTAAACAGCGCTCAGGCCATCGTAAATTTCAGACCCGGGAAAAATAAACCCATACTCCTTGGCATGGGAAATAATGTTTTTAAAGAGGTTTTCCTGTTCCATGTGGAGGGCAAAGGTATGATTTATGATTTTTTTATGTCTGGTAAAGAAAAGAATAACTAAAAGAGGGGGGAATTTTCCATCTCCGTTTTGTCGAAAATTAAATGCATTTAGGCTGTAAGCGGTTGATTTTGTTGGTATTGCTGCCCTCCTGACTTTTTTCTAATGGGAAGATTATTAACATTCGCATTGCTGATAATCAATAGGTTAATTATTTAATCTTGCATTTTTTGAAATGAATGCGTTTTTTTTTCCAAAAGTGGGTGAATAATGAATTATTTTCACGAACTTTTTTGGCTCTTAACCAATGTTCTTAAAATAAAAACAATGATGAAAAATTACCTAAAAACGCTTTTCGCACTTCTTGCTTTAAGCGGACTGCAATTATCAGCCCAGGTTAGCTCTTACACCTTTTCTTCTTCAAACGGGACTTATACCCCAATTACCGGAGGAACGGTGCTCGGAACACCCTCAAACGATGACCAAAGTTTTAATAACAACCCATTAGGATTTACCTTTTTCTATAATGGGGTTGCTTATACTAATGCAAGCATCCAATCTAATGGATTTATTGCCATGGGTGCTACGGTAACCAATTCCTATTCTGCCATTAGCACGGGCGGTACCAATAATATTATTGCAGCTTTGAATTTTGACCTTATTGGAAATGGAGTTACCAGCGAACTTCGCTACCAAACCATAGGTTCTGCTCCTAACAGAACATTTGTTGTCCAGTGGACAAATTACGAGGCATTTGCATTTTTTGGAGATACCTATAATTTCCAGATTCGCCTTAACGAATCAAACAATTCAATTGATGTTGTTTATGGAACCTTTAACCAAACAAATTTTCTTTGGACCTCAGAGGTTGGTTTGCGCGGAAATTCAAATGCTGATTTTAATAATCGCCGTGTTTTAAATGGTAGCACAACCTGGGCTACTTCTACTGCCGGAGTTTTCAATAATGACAAATGTGACCTGGCTGCCGGTCCGCCCATGTTGGTACCTGCCAGTGGCTTAACCTATTCCTGGTCTGCAGTTCCACCTGCTGCACCTATTACATTAACGTTTACCGGGGTAACCACCACCGGAATGACCCTTAACTGGATTGATAACTCTACCACAGAAAACAACTTCTTGGTTTTCCGTTCACTTGATAACATAAACTTTACGCAGGTGGCAACCGTGGCTTCTGCAACACAAGCAACCATTGGAACCCCCTATAACTCGGTTCAAACAGGGCTTTTTTCTAATACACTTTACTACTGGAGAGTTTACGCCGTTGCCGCAGTGCCATCAGCCCCACTTTCTGGTAGTCAGGCTACTCTGGCTGGAACCATGTGCGGAACATACACCATCGGCCCAACCGGAGCATATACTTCAATTACCGCTGCCGTTACTGCATTGGTTACTAACGGAGTTCTTTGTCCGGTTATTTTTGAATTACAACCTACCTATCTAAGTACTGTTGAAACATTCCCGATTAACATACCCTTTGTTGGAGCTTCTGCCTCTAATACAATTACGGTGCGCCCTATGGTGGGAGCAGTAAACCTCTCGATAACATCTACCGCAACTCAGACCATTAACTTTAACGGAGCCCAGTATTTCTCCTTTGATGGCCGCCCGGGAAGTACAGGTCCTAACATTGAGTTAACCATTCAAAATAATTCCACGACGGGAAACGCTGTCCGATATATCAGTGATGCGGTGGGATGTAATCTGAAATTTGTTCGCGTGTTTGGAGTAAACACATCAACTGCAACTACAACCGCAGGTGTTATTCACTTTGGGAATTCTGTTGCCAACGGAACCGGTAACAGCAATGATACCATTGCAAATTGTGAAATTGGCCCGGGCGCCACTCTTCCCATTTACTTATTATATGGGAATAACACCACAGCGAATATTTTCAATGTCAATAATGTGATCCAAAACAACCTTTTCAGAGATCACTTCAGTGCAACTTTGGCTCATGCCGCTATTCAGTTAAATACAGGAAACCATCAGTGGACCATTTCCGGAAATAGCTTTTTCCAAACGGCTACCCGTAATTATACCGGTGCCCCGAGCCATTTTATGGTGAATATTAATTCGGGTTCCGGAACACAAACCGGCGGATTCCGGGTGCTAAATAACTTTTTCGGAGGATCCGCCCCTAACTGTGGTGGTACACCCCATACAAATACTGCAACCGGTGCCCACAGGCTTGTTTGCCTTCAGATAAACACCGGTGGAGTAGGCTCCAATGAAGTTCAGGGAAATACATTCCGCAACTTTAGTTTCGGAACCACCAGCACTGCCAGCACACTTAATGGGATTTGGTGTGCTATTTATGGATTGGGAACCGGAAATAATATGAATGTTGGAAATACAACACCTAACATTATTGGAAGCACTACCGCTGCCGGAGATATAGTTACTTCCACAAGCGGATCGGGTGGTTCAACTGTTGGAATTTATTTTTCTGCGGCAAGTGGTGTAGTGAATATTTCGAACAATCTTATCGGTGGTATTACTGCCAATTCTTCCTCTACTGCAATTTCTTCTTCAGTGATGGGAATAAATGTTGGAACCGCCATCGGCGTAACCATTAGTGGAAATACCATTGGAAGCCCTACCGTAGCCAACAGCATTATTAACGCCATCAGCAATTCTGCAACTGCTGGTGTGGTTACCGGAATCTGGTCAAGTTCTACCAATCTTGGTGGGAACCAAATTACCAATAACCGGATCATGAACCTTACCAATCAGTATGCCGGTACCAGTACCGTTGCACCTGTAAGGGGAATTTATGTTTCCTCGGGTGTAAATACCATTAACGGAAACATTATCCGCAACTTAACCAACTCTGCAAACTGCGGAACCACTACTACAACACCCTCCATAATGGGAATCTGGGTGGCCTCAATTTCATCCGGCTCTCAGGTGGTTACAAACAACATTATTTATTCCTTAAAAAATAACTCCACCACCACAACGGCAATCCCTGTTGTAGTTGGGATCAACAACACAGGAAACACTTTAATACCAAGCGTGTATGCCAACAACAGAATTTACGACCTGAGTGGCCCGGGGTCTACTACCTCATCCCTTCAAGGGCATTTGATCTATGGAGGAATGTCTCGGGTGGTTAATAATTTTATTGCCCTTGGAATCGACTCTAATAACGTAGGGTACACTCCCGCACATGAATACATTGGTATCCACCGGCTTTCGACTGCCAGCGTAAGGATTATTCATAACTCAGTTCATATAGCAGGAACCGGCGTTGCCTCCGGTGCCGTAAACACTATGGCACACCGAAAAGCTTCCCAGGCTCTTGGAGATACTATTTTGAATAACATTTTCTTTAACTCAAGGTCTAATGCAACAACCGGTGGTTTCCACTATGGTATTAACCTTAATAATGCCACCAACCTTGTATGCGATAATAATGACCTGTTTGCCAACGGAACCGATGGAAGACTTGGAATTTTTGGAGCCACCCCACATACCACCCTTTCTTCCTGGATTTCCGGAACCGGCTTAGACCTGAACTCCGTATCGGCAAACCCAAACTATGTTTCTGCCACAAACCTCCACATCAACAATGCCTCAATGTCATTCCTTGAATCAAAGGGGCTTACTCTGGCTTCAGTTCCTGTGGATATTGATTTGGACGTTCGTCCGGGGCCAATTCCTTCAGTAAATGGCGGAGGTATAAATTCAGATATTGGAGCTGATGAATTTGACGGAATTCCTATCGAACCTGATATGGGAGCTGTTGCTCTGGTTGATCCCGGTACTACGGGTTGCAGAAGCACTACAGAAACGGTTCGTATCCGGATAAAGAACCACAGTGTTCGCACTATCAATTTCGCCACAAACAATTGTACGGTTTCCTCATGGACCACCGGAACTAATCCAGTCGTTTTCCCTAATGTGGTTTTAAACTCCGGAACCCTTTTGGGTGGTGCAACTATGGATGTGGTAGTTTCCACAACTTACGACATGACCGCTCCCGGAAATTATACCTTCCACGCAACCACTGGGGTTGCCGGAGATATGGTTCCCACCAACGACACCATGATGCCTGTTATCAGGGTGTCAAACAACCCAACCCTTACCATTGCTTCCCCCGGAACCATTTGCAGCGGAGATACAGTTACGCTGAACCCTACGGCTACCACCTTCGGAATGGGCCCCGGAAACCAGACCTTTGTCTGGACCGGAAACGTTCCAATTCTGGATCTTCAGACCGTAACGGCTCCGCAAAGCGTTACAGCCGGTTCTATTAACGCCAACCAGATTATTTCCGTTACAATTGACACCATTTTCCATACCTGGGATGCTGACCTTGTAATCGATTTGGTAGCCCCAAACAACAGTGCGGTTATGTTGTCCAACGGAAATGGAGGAAGCGGGGACAACTATTTCATGACAGAGTTTATCATGACAGCTCCCGCATCTATTACAACGGGGTTCCCACCATTTACCGGTAGCTTCATCCCACAGGCCCCATTCAGCGGGTTTACAGGAAGTGCTAACGGAACCTGGGCTTTGAGAGTTTACGATCAATTTGGAGGTGACCAGGGAACCATTAATAAATGGACACTTAAATTGCCAAATGCCAACTCAGTAACATCATACAATTGGGCACCGGCTACTGGACTTAGCTCAACTACAGTGGCTAATCCACAGGCTTTCCCAACGGTAACAACCCAGTATACACTAACCATTACCGATGCCAACGGATGTACCAAGAGCGATACAGTAACCGTGTTCGTTAATCCTGCGCCCATTGTAAACCTGGGCTCAGATACTACACGCTGTATGGGCTCGGTGCTTTTAGATGCTCAAAACCCGGGCGATCTCTATTTATGGAGTACCGGAGCCACCACGCAGACTATTACGGCAACCGTTACCGGGAACTATTATGTAACCGTAACGAACTCCTTTAATTGCTCAAAGGCTGATACCATCCTGGTAACCATTAACCCTTTGCCTGTAGTTGCTCTCGGTAACGACAGCACACTTTGTGGTAACGACAGCCTTTTGCTGGATGCCGGAAATCCGGGTGGAACCTATACCTGGAGTACAGGTGCCTCAACCCAGCAGATTTATGCAAATTCCTCAGGAACTTATATTGTTGTGGTGGATGATGTTAATGGTTGTCAGAATTCCGATACCATTAACGTTACCGTTGCACCCATTCCGCCTGTGGCTTTAGGCAACGATACGCTTTTGTGTTCCACTTCAACTTACATTCTTGATGCCGGAAATCCCGGAAACAGCTACCTCTGGAATACAGGAGCAACCACGCAGCAGATTTCGATAATTTCCTCCGGAACCTATAATGTGGCAGTTACCAACGCCGCAGGCTGTATGGGATATGACACAATTAACATTACCATGTCGGCTCCCATTATTGTTGCACTGGGTGCAGATACCGGTTTCTGTCCCGGAGGCTTTTATACGCTCGATGCCGGAAACCCCGGTGATGCTTACCTCTGGAACACCGGAGCTACCACACAGCAAATTGTGGTAACAACCGCAGGACAGTACAATGTAACTGTGACTGACGGAAACGGCTGTTCACAATCCGACACCATCAACATTGTTCAGTTTAATAACCCTGTTGTAAACCTCGGACCTGATACCACGGTATGTAATACAACCCTGGTGCTTGATGCCGGATCCGGTATGGCTGCCTATCTCTGGAATACCAGCGCTACCACGCAGCAAATAACCGTATTTGCGGCAGGACAGTATATTGTTACCGTTACCAATATTAATGGTTGTCAGAACTCCGATACCATTAACATTACCCTGAATACCCCGCCATCAGTTACTTTCCTGCTTTCACCAAGCGTGGTTTGTATTAACTGGCCGGCCTTTACCCTAACCGGTGGTAGTCCTTCCGGTGGTGTTTACAGCGGCCCCGGCGTTTCGGGCGGACAATTCAATCCTGCAACCGCAGGGGTAGGTAACCATACAATTACTTATACCTACACCGACGCTAACAACTGCTCCAGCTTCGCTACCCAAAACATCACGGTTAACGCCTGCTCGGGTGTTGAAGAGAGCTTTGCCGGCGGATTGGTAAGCCTTTACCCGAATCCCAACAACGGTATGTTCTTTATCAAGTGGGAAGGCATTTCAGGTGACAAGGTTCAGATTATCATAACCGACCTTTCCGGTCGTCGGGTATTCGACCGTAGCCTGGGAGGTGTCTTCCGCGACCATACCGAATCATTAGATGTTACCGGTCTGGAGAACGGCATTTATATCCTTACCCTGATGTCTGGGAACGATGTAAAGACCTTCCGGGTGGTTTACAGTAAATAAAAAGAGATTGGAAGGTTTTGCGGCCGCCACGCTGAAGCGTGGCGGCCGCACCTTTTAGGCTAAGACCCAAATACCTACCTTTGCCACCATGCTGGTAGTGCAAAATACCCTGGTTAGCCGGGAAATCCTCTCGCGAAAGTTTGTATGCGATCTGAATGCCTGCAAAGGCGCTTGTTGCGTGGAAGGGGAGAGCGGTGCCCCCCTGGATCAGGATGAACTGGAAATCCTGGAAAAAGACCTTGATAAGATTTTACCCCTGTTGCCCGAATCCGGACGGAAAATCCTGGAGAAAAAAGGCCCCTGGATCATTGACTCAGATGGCGACTATGTTACACCCCTGGTTCGGGGAAAACACTGTGCCTTTACGGTTTTTGGAACAAAGGGGGAAGCCCTCTGCGGTATAGAAAAAGCCTGGAAAGAAGGAAAAACAACATTCAGGAAACCCGTTTCATGCCATCTATACCCCATCAGGATTGAAGCGGTAAACAATAGTCCATTCCTTAAACTGAAATACCACAGCTGGAAAATCTGTTCCGCCGCCTGCAGCCTGGGTGAAAAATTAAGCGTAACCGTATTTGAGTTTTTAAAAGAACCCCTCATCCGCCGATTCGGAAAAGAATGGTACGCGGAACTTGAAAAAACCGCTTCTGCCTATGAGAAATCAAGCAAATCCAAAAAGAGAATTTCTTCGGGAGAAAAAGCAAAACCGGGAGCGAAAAAATTTGAGTAAAATTTTCAGACCAAGCAAGTTTTTTTTCAGTTTTTGGCGAAAATATTTTTGCACATCATCTCAGGCCAGCAACACCAAGGGCTTGACCCACTTCTTAACAAAGACCTTGCCATCGGCCTTGTTAAAAATTATGGTGAAATGTTAATCGAAAAACCTTTGTACCCAAAAGATTTTTGCAAATTTTTGTCTGCCTGATTATTTAAATCATTGCTCTTACGAAGTAGCCCGTCGTGGAACAAAAGTTCCACAGGGAATTCGTCGCCTCCGGTGGGTTGGATTTTGAAACGGAGGATAGAGAGCCGGGTTGTAAAATCAGGTTTAATTAATTAGATTATTGTCAAACTCACTAATACTAACCGGCCTTTATGAAAAAAGAACCCATCCTCGAAGAAAACAAAGATCGTTTTGTCTTATTTCCCATCAAGCATCACGATATATGGGATATGTACAAGAAAGCTGAAGCCAGCTTCTGGACTGCCGAAGAAATTGACTTGTCCCCGGACCTTGCCGATTGGTCAGGAAAGCTCAACGACGATGAAAGACACTTTATTAAACATGTGCTGGCCTTTTTTGCCGCCTCCGATGGTATAGTAAATGAAAACCTGGCCATTAACTTCATGAATGAGGTTCAATATCCTGAAGCCCGTTGCTTTTACGGCTTCCAGATCATGATCGAGAACATTCACTCCGAAACCTACAGTCTCTTAATAGATACTTACATTAAAGATCCGGCGGAAAAAGACCACCTCTTCCATGCCATGGAAAATGTACCTGCTGTAAAGAAGAAGGCCGAGTGGGCACTGCGCTGGATATCTAACGGGTCCTTCGCCGAACGCCTGGTGGCCTTTGCTGCGGTTGAGGGGATCTTTTTCTCAGGGTCTTTTTGCTCTATTTTCTGGCTCAAGAAGCGTGGATTAATGCCCGGCCTCAGCTTCTCCAATGAACTGATCAGCCGCGATGAAGGTCTGCACTGCGATTTCGCCTGTCTGCTTTACTCTCAGCTGGAAAATAAACTGTCGGAAGAGAAAATCCGTGAAATCATTACCAATGCCGTTGAAATCGAGAAAGATTTCGTTACCGATTCCCTGCCTGTAAAGCTAATCGGTATGAACGCGGAACTCATGCGCACCTATATCGAGTTCGTAGCCGACCGCCTTTTGGTTTCTCTGGGCTACTCAAAAGTGTATAACGCAACAAACCCCTTCGACTTTATGGAACTGATTTCCATGGAGCGGAAAACCAACTTCTTTGAAAATCGGGTTGCCGAATACAAAAAAGCCGGCGTGGGAGAGAAACGGGCCGACAATGTTTTCAAACTGGACGAGGAATTTTAACCGGTGAATTGAATATTGCACAACAAATCTATTAACGCTTAAAAAACTTATCCCCGGAATGACCAGCAACATGTTCGTAATCAAGCGTGACGGAAGCAAAGAATCCGTTAAATTCGACAAGATCACAGCCAGGATTCAGAAATTGTGCTACGGCCTGGATCCTAACCACGTTGACCCTGTTCAGGTGGCAATGAAGGTTATTCAGGGCCTCTATTCCGGAGTTACCACCAGTGATCTGGATAACCTGGCGGCTGAAATTGCTGCATCTATGGCTGCTACCCATCCCGATTACGCCCTGCTGGCATCCCGTATTGCTGTTTCTAACCTCCATAAGAACACTGAGAAAAGCTTTTCCAAAACCATGGAAATGCTCTATCGGTATATGGATCCCGTTACCGGACAAAAAGCTTCCCTGCTGGCCGATGATGTATTCGAAATCATAAAGAAAAATACCCAGGAGCTCGATTCGGCAATTATCTATGACCGGGACTTCGGGTATGATTATTTCGGCTTCAAAACCCTCGAGAAAAGCTATCTGTTGAAGCTAAACGGAAAAGTAGCTGAAAGACCCCAGCACATGCTTATGCGTGTGGCCGTGGGCATTCACAAAGACGATGTGGCCTCGGCCATTGAAACTTATAACCTGATGAGTGAACGGTGGTTTACACACGCCACCCCAACTTTGTTTAATGCCGGTACACCGAAACCTCAGATGTCTTCCTGCTTCCTCCTCCAGATGAAAGACGACAGTATTGAGGGAATCTATGATACCCTTAAAAGCTGCGCCAAGATATCTCAGAGTGCAGGTGGAATAGGCCTGTCCATTCATAATATCAGGGCTACGGGTTCCTACATCAAAGGAACCAACGGAACCTCCAACGGAATTATCCCCATGCTCCGCGTCTTTAACGATACCGCACGCTATGTGGATCAGGGCGGAGGAAAAAGAAAAGGCTCCTTTGCGATTTATCTGGAACCCTGGCATGCCGATGTGTTCGAATTCCTGGATCTCAGAAAAAATAACGGAAAGGAAGAAATAAGGGCAAGGGATCTTTTCCTGGCTCTATGGATTCCTGATCTTTTCATGAAACGGGTAAAAGAAAACGGCAACTGGTCGCTGTTTTGCCCCAACGAAGCCCCAGGCCTGCACGAGTGCTACGGAGAAGAATTTGAGAAGTTGTATGAAAAGTATGAAGAGGAGGGAAAAGCCAGAAAATCCATCAAGGCTCAGGATTTGTGGTTCAAAATATTAGAATCGCAGGTTGAAACAGGAAACCCTTACATGCTTTATAAGGACGCCTGTAACTCCAAGAGCAATCAGAAAAACCTGGGTACCATTAAATCATCCAACCTCTGTACCGAAATCATCGAGTATACCGCTCCGGATGAAGTAGCCGTTTGTAACCTTGCCTCGCTTGCCTTACCCAGGTTTGTAACACCCGAAGGTGAATTCGATCACAATAAACTGTTCGAAGTTACTTATGTAGCCACCAAAAACCTGAACCGTATTATCGACAGGAATTATTACCCTATTCCTGAAGCCCGAAAAAGTAATCTCCGTCACCGTCCTATTGGTTTAGGAGTCCAGGGCCTTGCCGATACTTTTATCCTGCTACGAATGCCTTTCGATTCTCCGGAGGCAAGACAGCTGAACATCGATATTTTTGAAACCATTTATTACGCAGCACTTACCGCTTCTAAAGATCTTTCCAAAGAAGAAGGACCCTACGAGTCGTACAAAGGCTCGCCCATTTCACAGGGCATTTTCCAGTTCGATATGTGGGGCGTAAGCCCCGGAAAACGCTGGGAATGGGAAGTTCTTAAGGAAGAGATTCTGAAGTACGGCGTGCGTAACTCTTTATTGCTGGCTCCCATGCCAACAGCTTCTACCTCACAGATTCTTGGAAACAACGAGTGTTTTGAACCTTATACTTCAAATATTTATGCCCGCAAAGTTCTGAGCGGAGAGTTTATCGTGGTAAATAAACACCTGTTACGTGATTTGGTTAAGCTTGGAATCTGGAACGAAAAGCTCAAGAATAAAATTATTGCTGCCAACGGTTCCATTCAGCACATTCCTGAAATACCGGATAACATCAAGCACCTCTACCGAACAGTTTGGGAAATTCCCCAAAAAGCAATTTTGGATATGGCTGCAGACCGAGGAGCATTTATTGACCAAAGCCAGTCTCTCAATGTGTTTATTTCAGACCCTTCCTTCAGCAAACTGAGCAGTATGCACTTTTATGCCTGGGACAAGGGACTGAAAACAGGCATGTACTACCTGCGTACCAAAGCCGCAGTAGGGGCCATTAAGTTTACTGTTGATCAAACTGCAATAAACGTGGATAATGCTGAAAAGGCAGAGCAAAAGGCCCTCCTGGAACAAAAAGCCCAGGCCGAAGCCGGTGCCGAAGCCGAGACTTTCATCAGCGTAAGCACCGACGGAGAAATGACTCCGGAGGAATACCAGAAGTTTATTGAAGCCGCCAAGAAAAACGCCTTGGGTGGCGGCGATGATGCCGGTTGCGATGTTTGCAGCGGATAACAATAATTCATGATCCCATAAAAAAAACCCCCATTGGGGGTTTTTTTGTTTTTAGGGTTCTTGCCGCCTACTTCCCGTATTTCTTTTTATAAATTTCGTACAAAAGCTTTTGTTCGTTGTTAAGGTCAACTTTTCTTCCCTGTATCCAGGCGAAAATAACATCGTTGGTCATAACATCAAGAGCATCACCGGTGCTGATAAACAAGGTTGCCTGCTTTCCTTCTTCAAGAGAACCCACCCAATTGTCAATGCCCAGAATTTTGGCCGCATTGAGCGTAATACTCATTAAGGCTTCTTCCTTGCTCAAACCATAAGCTATCGTTGTGCCGGCATAAAAGGGCAGATTTCTGACATGAATCTGCTCCATGTCGCCCTCGTTTTCCAGACAATACAGAATTCCTGCCTGTTTTAACTGGTAAGGGGTTTTAAAAGGCTGGTCAACATCATCCTCCGGTAAATCAGGAAGTTCATGAACCCGCATAAACATAACAGGAATATTATTTTCCTTAAGCAGGGAAGTTACCATCCAGGCATCGCGTCCCCCTACAATCACCATTTTTTTGATGCCGTTGTTTTTGGCAAAGTGAACTGCTTCGGTAATTTGTTTGATATGATTGGCATGAATAAACAAGGTTTGTTTGCCGGAAAAAACACCCTCAAGTCCTTCAAACAACAGATTTTTCTCGCTTTTTGAACCTTCACGATAAGCTCTGGCATCGGCAAAGAAGCGAACAATTTCATCCCTTTGTTTGTCGTAGTTTTTGTTTCGCTCGGTGCCTCCCGGTTCTGCCCACCATCCTGTTTTGCGGAACAAGGTTGGCCAGTTGAGATGCACACCATCGTCTTTTTTTAATACGGCATCTTCCCAGTTCCACCCATCGAGGTGCATTACGGATGAGGTTCCGCTAATGGTATTTCCCCTCGGGGTAATCTGGGCGATCAAAATTCCGTTGGTTCTTACCGTGGGAATTATTTTGGAATCGGTATTGTAAGCAATGAGCGACCTTACATTGGGAATAATACCACCCACTTCTTCCAGATCGTTTGTAGCTCTTACCGCACCAATTTCAATCAGTCCCAAAGTACTGTTGGGAGAAATAAAACCGGGATAAACATGTTTCCCCTGAATGTTAATTACCGTATCATAGGTGGAGGGATCAATTTTTGAACGCGTGGCATCCGCCACAAGGGTTATTTTTCCGTCCTTGAAACCGATCAAACTGTTTTCGATAACCTCCCCGGTTCCCAGATGGGCATAACCGTTCATCAAAAGCACACTTTTCTTTTGGGGAATGGAATTGGGAATGGGCATCTGTGCGCTGACCACTCCGGCCAGCAACAGAAAAAATAATCCGGAAATCTTAGTCTTCATGGCTGTGGTGCTTGTGTTCAATGTAAATGGTTCCGTAATCGTCAATGTCTTCACAGTGATATAGTTTTTGCTCCTTTTTCGTTGGCTTTTGGGTTTTTTCGCCGCCATTCTTTTCGTCGATCATTTTCTGAATCAAACGGGCTCTTTCCTTCTTCATTTCTTCACGAAGCAATTTGTCAAATTCGGCATCGAAATATACTTTTCCTTCAATCAGGGTTTTTTCAACTTTGGCATAAACAGAAAGCGGGTCATCGGACCATAATACCAAATCACCGTCTTTTCCGGGTTTGATACTTCCCGTTTTTTTATCGAGGTGGAGCAGCAAGGCTGGATTTAGGGTTACAAACTTCAGGGCTTCCTCCTTTGGTACATTTCCATACTTTACGGCCTTGCCGGCTTCCTGGTTCAGGCGGCGGCCCATTTCTGCGTCGTCGGAATTAAAGGCGGTTATAACTCCCATGCTCCACAAAATGGCTCCGTTGTATGGGATGGCATCCTTAACCTCCATTTTATAGGCCCACCAGTCGCTGAAAGAGGAAGCACCTACGCCATGCTTTTTCATTTTGTCGGCCACTTTATATCCTTCCAGAATGTGGGTGAAGGTATTTACAACAAAACCCATGCTGTCTGCCACATGCATCAGCATATTGATTTCGCTCTGCACATAGCTGTGACAGGTAATGAATCGTTTTTTATTCAGAATTTCAGCAATGGTTTCAAGCTCCAGATCACGGCGCGGAGCAGATTGCAGTTTTTTGGTTTTTGCATCAAGCTGATTCCAGGTCTTCCATTTTTGCTCGTATTCTCTGGCCCGGATAAAAATGTCGTAATATACCTGTTCCACACCCATGCGTGACTGGGGAAAGCGAATGGTGTTGCGGTCGCCCCAGTTGCTTTGTTTTACATTTTCGCCCAGCGCAAATTTGATGAATCCGTCGGCCCCCTTTATTTTCATTTCCTCAGGCGCATTCCCCCATTTTAATTTAATTAATGCGCTTTGTCCTCCCACCGGATTGGCCGATCCGTGGAGCAACTGAACGGCAGTTACCCCACCGGATAACTGACGATAAATGTTGATGTCGTCGGCATTTATCACATCACCGATACGCACCTCAGCACTTGAATTTTGCGATCCTTCATTTACACCTCCGGAAATAGCAATGTGAGAGTGTTCGTCTATAATGCCCGGGGTAAGGTGCTTGCCAGTTCCGTCAATGATCAGGGCTTTTACTGTTTTGGGAACCGATAAATTATCTCCAATCCTCACAATTTTCCCGTCGGTGATCATTACATCTTTATTTTTCAATATTCCCTCGGGTTCGTTGGTCCATACCGTTACATTTTTGATGATAACGGCATTCCAGCGATTCATAAATTTCTGAAACCGCGTGCTGTCGGATTTTCGGGTACCGTAGGCATTAAAGGGAAAAATTACATCATCCAGGGTAGGAATAACTTTCTTTTCGCTTTCCTGCTTTTTTTCCGGCTTGGAATCGGAGTCTGATATTCTTGCTGTTGCCCAGTCGAGCCAGTTCCCGTTGGCATCCTGACCCCGGCCACTCCAGATTTTGCCATCGGCGCTAACCGATCCTCCCAGGCGAATGGTTCCTTCTCCGTCTTCATCCTTGAATGTTATGGTGATGATTTGCCCCTGAAGGCTGATGCCCAGATTTATTTTTTGTGTGTCTTTTACGGTTATGCTTCCCTTAGGCTTTTCCAGTTCTCCGGTAATTTTCATGGGATAAGAAACATTCCCTACTTTAAGATTGTATTGGCCGCGGATATCCACCAGATCTTTTTCGTTTATTTTGAAAACCTCACCCCTGATCCAGTTTTCATAGAGGGTGGTTTTGTCATCGAAAATATTTCCGGAAGTAATAATGAAGTTTGCCCACATTCCGGGACGTAAACTTCCGACCTGATTCTGAACTCCTAAAATTTCAGCTGGAGTCCAGGTGAGGGCTTTCAGGGCAGCTTTTTCAGAGAGCCCGTACTCCAGGGCTTTGCGAATGTTTTTCCAAAAATCTTTTTTGTCTTTTAAATCGGAGGTGGTAAAGGCAAAGGGAATAAACTTTTTCTCAAAGGCCGACGGGTTTAATGGTGCCAGTTCCCAGTGCTTGAGGTCTTCGTAAGAAACCATGAGCGCATCGTACGGATCTTCTACATCATAAGGGGCAGGAAAATTTACCGGCAGGATAAAGCGGGCATTGCTGTTTTTAATTTCATCCATGCGCTGATATTCATCCCCGCTTCCCTTAATTACAAACTGAATTTTAAACTCATCGCCAAGCTTATCAGCTCTGAGAGCAGAAAATTTATCCCGCACTTCAAAAATGGGAGTAAGGCCCAGGTTCTGATTCCAGGCCTCGAGGGAAATATTGTATTCGGCTTTGCCTTTGTTTTCCTGATACCATTGGGCATCCAGAAATGTCTGGCGAATAAGTGCAATAGACCCCATTTGAGAGCTGGGATAATTTTGCTGGCTGGAGCCTTTTTCGAAAGAAAAGTTAAAAGTGGAGCGATCGAGAATGATAAGGTCGTTTTCGCGGGATGCTCCCAGCGACACTACGGCGCCTGTACCCCGCGAAATGCCATCTTTATGGAAGGTATGAACCGCAGTGAAGCCGAGTTTGCGCATTTCTTCGGCATACTTATTTTCTGCCCCGAAATTTTTATAGGCATCAAATTCTGGTTTTATGGCCTGATTCCAGTTATAGGCACCTTTGGTTTTAGATTCAAGTTGCGGGGTGGGTGACCAGGGCTCGCGCTTTACTTCCGGCATTCCATAATTTGTAAATGCATCAATAAAACCGGGATAAATGGTCTTACCCTTCAGGTCTATTATTACACTTCCTTTGGGAATCTGAACCTTGTCGCCGGCCTGAATCACCTTTCCTTCCTGAATGAGCAAAGTGCCATTTTCAACCACAGTCTGGTAATCGGTATAAATCCGTGCATTGGTAAATGCGTAATAATTTTTGTTCACATTCATGACCCCGTTCACCGGGAAAGTGCTCTGGCCAATAAAGGCCAGGGGAAGGATCATAAGTAAGAGGTGAGAATATATCCGCTTCATAGTGCTGTTTTTCGGTTAACAAATGTATTATTTTCCCTGAAAAACACCCCTTTCTTTCCAATTTAGATTTTTAACTTTGATCCACTAAAATTTCCGCATGAAAATCATATACTATACCCACCTCGCATCGGTAATAATTTTCCTCTTGCATTATGCCGTGAAAACTATTTTAATTTTCACTTCTAAGGAAAAGCTTGAACAATATTCCCGTCCCACTAAAGTGCCTGAAATGATTTTATCGCTGGTGTTTCTGGGAACCGGGGTTTATATGCTCCTTGAGCTTCCTGGCATCAATAATATGATGATCATAAAAATTGCTGTAGTACTGGCTTCCATTCCCATTGCCATAATCGGCTTTAAAAGAAAAAATAAAGTGCTGGCTCTGTTTTCATTTTTGATGCTCATTGGGGCTTATGGCTTGGCCGAAATGAGTAAAAAGAGGGCCAATAAGGTTGATGCTTCCGGTATCAGCGGTAAAGAGCTCTTTGAAGCCAATTGTGCCCGTTGCCATGGCGCTGATGGCAAAGCAGGATTAATGGGTTCCAAAGACCTTTCCAAATCGAAAATGGATATTAATGAAATGATGGTCATAATTTCAGAGGGGAAAGGTCTTATGACCCCGTACCGTGATCAGCTTACCGAGCAGCAGATTCTGGAAATTGCACGGCATGTAGGAACCTTTCAAACCCCCGAATAAATGGGTTTATAATGCTGGAACGAAAAGAAAGCAGGAAAGAACCGGAACGTGCCGTATTGATTGGCTTGATTTCTGAAAACCAGACTTCCGAACGACTTAAAGAGTTTATGGATGAATTGGCCTTTCTTTCCGAAACGGCGAATATTATTCCTGTAAAAAGATTTACCCAGAAGCTGGTTAAACCCGATGTGCGGACTTTTATCGGGAGTGGTAAGCTGAATGAAATAAACACCTGGGCTGATGATCATGAAGTGAAATTGCTGATTTTCGACGACGAACTTTCTCCCTCACAGGTAAGGAATATTGAAAAAATCACCAAAAAGAAAGTGATCGACCGAACCTGGCTTATTCTTGAAATTTTTGAACAACGGGCTCAAACCGCCCATGCCCGAACTCAGGTTGAACTGGCACTTTACGAATACCTCCTTCCCAGACTTGTAGGGATGTGGACCCACCTGGAAAGGCAAAGAGGTGGCACCGGAACCCGGGGTGGGGCGGGTGAGAAGGAAATTGAAACCGACCGGCGAATCATCCGGAATAAAATTTCCTTATTGAAGGATAAACTCAAGAGTATTGATAAGCAGATGGCAACCCAGCGTAAATCCCGGGGCGAGTTTATCCGGGTGGCTTTGGTAGGATATACGAATGTGGGAAAGTCAACCCTTATGAATGTTCTAAGCAAGTCAGAAGTGTTTGCGGAAAACAAATTGTTTGCAACCCTGGATACTACTACACGGAAAGTTATTCTGGGCAACCTTCCTTTTCTGCTTTCCGATACCGTGGGTTTTATCCGCAAACTTCCCCACCAGTTAGTGGAATCATTTAAGTCTACCCTCGATGAAGTAAGGGAAGCTGATTTGTTATTGCATGTGGTTGATATTTCTCATCCCCAATATGAAGATCAGATTTCAGTGGTTAATCAAACCCTGGCAGAAATAGGTGTGAGCGACAAGCCCACTATTCTTGTATTTAATAAAGTGGATGCCTATCGCCACATTACACAGGATCCTCAGGATGCGGGTCCGCCGGAAGCTAAGAATATGCCCCTGGCCCAACTTGAAAAATATCTCAGGGAATTGCACCAACAGCCCTGTGTTTTTATTTCAGCGCTTTCCCGGGAAAACCTGGAAAATTTCAGATCGCTGGTGTATGATAAAGTAAAGGCTATGCATGTGGTGCGCTACCCCTACAACAACCTCTTATATTAATCCGGATGAAGTTTCTATCCGCGGATTTTATTTTATCGCCCGAAGGCAAGCTTGTTCCAAACGCAATGGTGGTTTTAAATCCGAGGGCATATGTGGTTGATTTTTTGCAACCCGATTCTGAAAGCTTACCCGATCCGCAAAATGTCCAACACCACAAGGGTGTTATCATTCCCGGATTGGTAAATGCGCATTGTCATCTGGAGCTTTCCTTTCTTAAAGGAAAAATTCCTGTTGGAACCGGAATGTCAGGATTCATTAAAAGTCTGGTTAAGGAAAGAAATGCCACCGAAAAAGTCCGGATGGAGGCACTGGAGCAGGGCGACCGGGAAATGGAGGAAAACGGCATTGTTGCCGTAGGTGATATTTGCAACACTTCCGACACGAGAGCCGTAAAGCTCCGGGGCAAAATCAGGTACCGGAATTTTGTGGAAGTCTTCGATCTAAAGCCCGATCGGGCTGCTGAGAGTTTTGAAGCAGGACTGAAAATCAGTAATGCTTTTTCTCCTCTTGAAACAAGTCTGGTTCCTCACGCTCCCTATACCGTGTCGCCTGCGTTGTTACAATTGTTGGTAAAAACCTGGCGGGAGAATGATGTTCTCTCGATTCATTTTATGGAAAGCTTAGGCGAACGCGATTGGTTTTTGTCCAATACGGGTGATTTAAAAGAATCTTTTTTGAAAATGGATCTCACCCCGGAGTGGATGGGAGAAAATCAGGATGCATGGTTTAAAAATCTGAACCGTGCTTTTGGCAAAAGGAAATCTATTCTTGTTCACGGAACCTATCTCGACAAGGTTTGGCTGGAAAGAATCAGATTAAGCGAAATGATTTTGTGTACTTGTCCTTCCGCGAATCTTTACATTGAAAATACCTTACCCGACTACCGGGAGTGGATTAATTCCGGGCCTGAAGTATGTATTGGAACCGATAGTCTGGCTTCGAATCATGCCTTATCGGTATTGCGCGAGGTGGGGGTTATTTTTAAGCATTTTCCTGACCTTAATCCCGGCCTGGTTTTAAACTGGGCTACCCTGAACGGGGCGCGTGCCCTGGGTTTTGATGACGAATTGGGCTCTTTTGAAAGAGGAAAATCTCCCGGTGTTTTTCTGATTCCGGAATGGGATGGCACTACCGCTTCCTTTTCAGGTTCTGTTAAACCGCTTTCCCTTATTTAATTTATTTTTCCCTTACCGGTGGCTTGTAAACAAGCAGGGCTTCCGCAATCGCAAGGTCTAAGGGCGTGGTAATTTTTATATTATCAGGGGTGCCGTCAATCAGATGAATTTTTTCCCCGGTGCTTTCCACCAGGGTGGCATCGTCGGTAAATTGATTTTTAAATTCTTTGGTATAGGCTTTTTTCAGGATTTGTGTTGTAAAACACTGAGGCGTTTGCACGCTGCAAAAGCGGGAGCGATCAACGGCAAGACTCTTGGTGGAATCGATTTGACGAATTGAGTCGTTCAGCGGAATGGCAGGAACTGCATTCCCGTACATTTCGGCAGCTTTGAAGGCCGTAACAATGGTTTTGGGATTAACCAGGGGTCTTACCGCATCATGAATGCCAACAATTCCTTCTCCTTTAATGTGGAACAATCCGTTTTTTACCGAATGAAACCGGGTCTCTCCTCCCTCGGCAAGTTTATGGGGCGTGGTAAAATTATGTTCAGAACATAATTGCTTCCAGTATTCGTGTTGCTCTTTTTGAAGCACGAGAATAATTTCCGGATTAAGACCAGAGCTGGCAAATTTGTCGATGGAATGCATTACAATGGGTTTCCCGTTCAGTTTTAAAAACTGTTTGGGCGTGGCAGTCTGCATCCTGTTTCCGGCACCACCGGCAACAATAATTACATAACGGTTTGGGGGAATGGCGGTCATGTCCGGGTGAAATTAATTCAAAAAATTTTACACAGGACAAGTTTTAAGCGCTGTTAAATAAAAAACCCCTTTTCAGGGTATTCCGAAAAGGGGTTTGAAGCTCAGGCAAATGCTTAAATAATCAGCATGGCATCACCGTAGGTATAAAACCGGTATTTTTCCTTTATGGCTTCTTTGTAGGCTTTCATGATCAGGTCAAAGCCTCCAAAGGCACATACCTGCATAAGCAGCGTGCTTTCAGGAATGTGAAAATTGGTAACCATACAGTTGGCAATGCTGAAATCGTAGGGAGGGAAAATGAACTTATTGGTCCATCCTTTAAAGGGCTTTAAATGTCCTTCGGTGGACACAGAGGTTTCAACGGCACGCATAACCGTGGTTCCTACCGCACAAATCTTCTTTTTCCCGTCAATTCCGGCATTTACCATATCCACGGTTTTTTGCGGGATTTCTACTTCCTCGGAATCCATTTTGTGCTTGGTAAGGTCCTCAACTTCTACCGGACGGAAAGTGCCGAGACCCACATGGAGGGTTACTTCGGGGAACTTTACGCCTTTGATTTCAAGCTTCTTCAACAGTTGTTTGCTGAAATGAAGTCCGGCCGTGGGCGCAGCAACAGCGCCTTCAACTTTTGCATATACCGTTTGGTAGCGCTCCTGATCCATGGGCTCAGGCTTCCGCTTGATGTATTTAGGCAAAGGGGTTTGTCCCAGAGTTTCAATGGTTTTTTTGAATTCTTCATAAGGCCCATCGAACAAAAACCGCAAGGTCCGTCCCCGGCTGGTAGTATTGTCAATTACCTCGGCCACCAACATATCATCATCGCCGAAATAAAGTTTGTTTCCGATTCTGATTTTCCGGGCCGGATCAACCAGTACATCCCAAAGGCGGCTTTCCCGGTTCAGTTCACGCAGCAGAAACACCTCTATTTTGGCTCCGGTCTTCTCTTTGTTTCCATAAAGTCTGGCCGGAAAAACCTTGGTGTTGTTTAAAATCATTACATCGCCATCGCCAAAATAGTTGAGGATGTCGCGGAATTTCTTGTGTTCGAATTTACCGGTGCTGCGGTTAACAACCATTAATCGCGATTCATCCCTGTTTTTGGCAGGATACTCAGCCAAAAGATCCTTTGGCAGGTTAAACTTAAATTGTGAGAGTTTCATAAGGTGGTTTTATTTCCCCTTAATTCAGGGCTGAAAAGGAAGTTCTTCAGGCCACATAAATCTTACGGGATTTATTTTTAAGGCGGCGAAGGTAATACAAGGAATGGGGGTATGTCAAGTAAAAACCGCTAAAAATTAGGCTTGTATCCCGAAAAGACAAATGTCATCAACCTGCTCCAGACTCCCTTTCCAGTCTGTAAGGGCCTGCTGCAGACTTGCTTCCTGTTCTTTTAGGCTCAGATTCCGGGTATCATAAAGGAGTTTCAGGAGGTTCTTTGTCTTGAATTTCTTTCCTTCCGGTCCCCCGAACTGGTCGGGAAAGCCATCGCTGAACATATATACACGGTCGCCCTTTTTCTGTTTTTTTTTAAGCTGATTGATTTCCTGTACCGTACGAGCCTGGGAAGGTGGCTTAAAGAACTTTTCTTTCTCCCCGGAGATATGATACAGCGGGCGACCCTCAAGTGAAAATGTAAGCAGGGTGCCTGTTTTATTGATACACCCCAGGGCAAGATCAATTCCATCCTGAATGGAGCCGGACGGATTATTGCGGTTGAGGGAGTTTTTTAAATGCTGTCTGACCAAGGCTAAAATTTTTCCGGGACCCGATCCCGGGTTTGCGGCAAGGATTTCATTGAGATAGGAAATGCCCAGCATACTCATCATGGCTCCGGGAACTCCATGTCCGGTACAATCGCCCACCGCAAACCAGGTTAAATCTCCCCGTCCTGCGAGCCATAGGAAATCACCGGAAATAATATCTTTCGGAGCATAAATCAGTAAGTGGGAGGGAAGTAAGGTGTGGAGCTCCTCCGGGGAGGGTAATAATGCCTCCTGAATTCTCCGGGCGTAATTAATGGAGTCGGAAATTTCTTTTTGCTTTTCCTCTAACAGATTTTTCTGCCCGGCAATTATGCGGTTGTCGCGTATTTTTTGCTGATTGCTGCGACTTAAGCGGAAAATAAAAAATCCGGAAAGAAGAATTATTACCCCAAGCGCTGAAAACAACACAAGATTCCGGATGTCTTTTTCCTTTTGAATAGACTCTTCCTGAAGCCTTTTAATTTCTCTTAGTTTTTCCTGTTCAGCGTTTCTCAGGCTGTCCTCAAGCATTTTTTGGTCAAACTCGTACTTCAATCCTATTTTCAATGCCTCTTCTCTTTTTTCTCTGCTGAAAAGGCTATCGGTTAGGCGGTAAAAAGTTTCCTGCATTCGAAAAGCTTCGGCATATCTGCCGGTTTTAAAAAGTAGTTCTTTCAGCTCCTGGGTAATCCGGCGTTCCAGTTCAACGGCTTTCATTTCCTTTGCCCGGGAAAGACAATTTTGAAGGGTTACTTCTGCTTCCGGATATCTACCCATCTTCAAAAGGGCTTTTCCGATATTAATTTTTGATTCAACAAGGGCACTTTCAGGTGCTCCGGCCAATGTCCGGTATGCCAGACCCAGATTAAAATACTCCAAAGCCCGTGCATACAAACCCTGGTCGAGCCGTAAGCTTCCCAAATTATTATAACACTGGCCCAAACCCAGCGAATCGCCCAGGTCGCTGCGAATCCTCAGACTTTCCTTAAAACACCTGGCCGCCTCAGCAGTATCCTTTGTAAAAATGTGAACGAGGCCGAGGTTGTTATAACTTACAGCCAGGTTTTTCAAAGAACCGGACTCTTCCCAGTATTTCATGGATGATAAATACCTTTTTTTTGCCTGTTCAGGCTGACGAAATCCGGAATGAATGTTTCCCAGAATATTCTCCGTTCGGGCTAGATGTTCTTGTTCACCGCTAGCATTAAATTTTAAAGCAGCCTTCTCAAGATTTTTTACAGCCTCCACGATTTGGCCCATGCGGTACTGTCCGTAACCCAAAGCAAAATAAGCTTTGCCGGCAATTTTCTCATCTCCGGTTCCCATAGCGCCCTGAAGGTATTTTCCAAGCACAGAAAAGGCTTTTAGGGCAGAGTCGACTTCAAAATAATAGTCCGACCAGGCCTCATAATATTCAGGCGTGGAATTGAAGGTATGGCCCGGACTTAAAGGAGAAGGATATTTATCCAGCGTTTTTCTGGCGCCCTCAAAATTCTTGTCGGATAAATATTCTTTTACCTCATCCCTAAGTGTCTTGTTTGTTTTTTCGGGCGAATGAGCAACCAGGAAAATGGGCCATAAGCCCATCCACAAAAGAAGAGAGATGCGAAAGAAAAAATTCATTTTACCTGGAAACCTTGACGAACTTCCCGGAGTAAATTATTTCTTCCCGGTCGCGGATTTCAACCAGATAAACCCCTTCAGTCATATTTTCAATCCTGGCTCTTTCCCCGGTTGTTTTCAATACTACCTGACCTGAAAGGTTGTAAAATGACCAGGAAAGTGCATCTGATTTTTTTTCATAATTCAGGTCGAGAAAACTATGGGCAGGCACAGGAAATATTTTGATTTCTGTAAGTGTTTTTTCCGGAGTTTGGAATCCAAGGGCAACATTCAAATCTATTTTATACTGTCCTCTGCCATAAGTGGCCGCAATAAGGGTGCGGCTCGGATGATGAAGAACCAGGTCGTTTACGGCCACAATGGGTAAACCGGTTCCCAGAGGCTGCCAGCTTCCACCCAGATTGGTTGAAAAATAAACGCCAAAATCGGTAGCAACATATAAGGTATTGTTGTTGGCGGGATCAATGATGATGTCGTTACAAGGGCCCTGGGGCAAATTACTGCTGATGTCGGTCCATGTTGTGCCGAAATTGTTGGTCATGAGTACATGCGGGACATAATCATTCCAACGGAATCCGGACAGGGTTACAAAGGCTCTGGCATTAACCACAGGATCGGCTGCCACACGGGTAACCCATCGCTGTGGCAATCCGGTGGAAACCAATGACCAGGTATTGCCAGAGTTTTGAGTAACCTGCACCCGGCCATTATCACAACCTGCCCAGATAATATTCGAGTCAGCACGGGAACAACTTAATGAGGTCAGGGTATGAAAAACCAGATTTCCGGATTGACTCGAACCCGTCAGATCCAAAGAGATAGGAGTCCAGGTATATCCCCGGTCAAATGATTTGTAAACTCTTTGTCCACCGTAAAATACCGAGCGGGTATTCTGGTAGTTATAAACCAGCGGAGTGTTCCAGTTTTTCCTTTCAGAACCGCTGATACCACTCATTCCGGTACTCAGGTTCCCATATTGGTATTCATAAATCTGGTAGGTTGGATTGTTGGGATCCACAAGCACATAAAATCCATCTCCGCCGAACAGATTTTGCCAGTCGTTCAAACCACCGGTTGGGGTGTAATTGGTCCCGTTATCCTGTGTCCCTCCGTAAATATTACTGGGGTTTTGGTAATCAACTTCGCAGGTGTAAAACTGGGTAATGGGAATGTTTTGAGTGAGGGTCCAGGTAGAACCTCCATTGGTTGATTTGTAAAATCCGCCATCGTTGCCGGCTAATACAAAATTTGAATTCCCGGGTTGAACGTATACGCTGTGTTGATCAACATGCATCCAGCTTCCCACATCGGTCCAGCTTCCTCCGCCGTCGGTGGTTTTCCACAGGCTTAGGTCTGTTACAAAAACAGTATTCGAATTATTCGGATCTACTTTAACTTTTCCAAACCAATAAAAATACCCGGAGGTAAAGGTATTTTGAAGCGTGGTGTTTCCGCTAACCGGAGCCCAGGAAGTTCCTCCGTTGGTTGATTTGTACATTCCGTAAAAAGCCCCGTATTGCTGGGCGTAAACTGCATATAATACGTTGGGGTTTGATGCGCTGATGTCAATGCCAATCCGGCCAATATTGGATTGATTAGCAGGCAATCCATTGGTAAGCATGGTCCAGGTTGTCCCGCCGTCGGTAGATTTATAAATGTTGGAACCGGGTCCTCCGTAATTGTAATAGTAATACCTCCTTACCCGGGTCCATGAGCTTGCATAAACGGTGTTCGGATTAGATGGGTCTATAACCACATCTGATATTCCGGTGGAGTCGTTGATGTACAAAATCTGATTCCAGTTTAATCCACCGTCGGTGGTTTTGTAAAGGCCGCGATTATTTCCATTGGCAAATAACTCGCCCATGGTTCCTGCATAAACAATATCGGGATTGGTGGGATGAATGGCAATTCGTGTGGTGGTTTTCGTGTTTTGAAGACCCACCGAAATCCAGGTGTTCCCACCATCAATGGATTTAAAAATGCCTTGTCCATCGTAGGTTACGCTGCCCCTGCCGTTATTGGGTTCTCCGGTTCCGGCGTAAACTATGTTGTTGTTTGAGGGAGCAATGGCAAGGTCGCCAATGGAGAGGGCCGGACTTTGATCAAAAACCGGGTTCCAGTTATTTCCTCCATCGGTTGATTTAAAGATTCCTCCGCTGGCCGCTCCCACCAGAATGGTATTCGGGTTTGAAGGCATGGCTTCTACATCGGTAATCCTTCCTCCAATATTGAGTGGTCCTGCAAAGATCCAGTTTCCGGGACTTGCCATCCTTGCGTCTTCTCTCGCATAAAGAGCTTCCCGCAGGGCAAGATCGTAGGACTCACCTTTTACATACCCGAAAGGGTAGGCCCTTTGTTCAAAAAACCAATCCGAAGGAAGGGCAGGAATTATTTTTTTGTTTTTTTCCTGTGCCTCCGGAACAAAAAAAGGCGTTAGAAATACCGGAATAATAATCAGAAAGGGAATGAATCGGGAAATCATGGGTTTTTTCTTTGATCAAATTTAAAAAAAAACCGCAGATGCTCAAGGCTGCACACCCAGGGCTTTGGCCTGATCAAAATAATATTGAGCTTTTTCGGGATTCCCGCTATTGGCGTATAGTTTACCCAGATTCAGGTAGGAGTTGCCTTTTTTCGGATTCAGGTTAATGGCCCGCTCAAACTGTGAAATGGCTTCGGGAATTTTTCCCATCATGGCATAGGCAATAGCCAGATTTTCGGTAGATCCAATATCACCGGGATTATATTTTACCGCCATCTCCAGGTATTTTACAGCTTGAGGAAGATCGTTTTTCAGCTGACCGTAAACGGTTCCCAACACAGCCATTGCATTAACGGCAATTTTATCCATTGTCATTTGCCCGGCATCTTTTTTATTAAGGTTGGGCGGGGCAAGCTCAATGGCTTTTTCCAATACATATATGGCAGAGTCTGCCATCTGCTGATCTTTGTAAATGAGGCCCAGATTGTACCAGGCCGTATGAAACTTCGGATAAATGCTCAGGGCCCGGTAAAAATGTTTTTTTGACCTGTTCAAAATGTCAGACCGGTCGGGAATCGAAGGCTCGTTTAAAGTTTTACCAAGCAATGTATTGGCCAAATAATAGTGAACCTTGGCACTTTTCGAAGCATGATTTACGTCGGCGGAGAACAGGGTTTCGTTGTTTTTCCAATCCGCATTTCGTTGAATGATTTTAAATCCTCCGGCCAGGAAGAGCAATCCGAAAAGCACAAGCGGTCCGGTTTTTTTTAGAACCGAAATCTCATCCCCCTCCCGAAACCGGAATAATATACCACCGGCTGATGCAAGGACAAGTGAAAAGCCCAGCGATGGAATGTATGCAAACCTTTCACCCAGGGGGGCACCAATGTTAAAAAACAGGTTCGAAACAAGACCCAGATTGATCAGGAAAAACAAAATTCCGAACGAGATATTCCTTCTAAGGGGATGTGGTGATTTGAACCATTTAAAACCCGGGAAAAGTAAAAGGAGCAGCATGCCGAAACCCATAAGTGCAAAAGGGTCCGTCACACCTACCACGGGTGTTTGGGCATAACTATAATCGCTTGACAGGGGATGAGGAAAAAAAAGCAACTTTATATACTGAAGAAAAATATAGGCCAGCGTTCCTGCTTTTTCATTGAAACTCATGTCGAAAAAATGATTTTCCAGAAGGTCGGCGGTTGTTTTGTCGCCCGGAATACCCACCAGCGAGGTTCTGATCACAAGATAAATCAGGGCTACAATAAAAAACGGCAGGGTTTTTCTAAGTGATTTCTTCCAGGGAATTTCCCGAAGCATAACCAGCATTAGGGGGAAAATCAGGAGGAAAGTAATACCGTTTTCTTTAGACAACAGTGCAAGGCCGAAAAACAGCAAGGCGTTTAGCGGAAATCCTGTACTGTTCGAAGAAAGATGGCGGAAAAAATAATAGCCCGACAGCGACAAGAACAACAAAGACAGAATTTCGTCTCTCGATTTAATGTTGGCTACCACTTCGGTATGAACCGGATGAAAAATAAAAATCAAAACGGTAAGAAAAGGCAGCCAGACATGGTTTTTGAACACTTCATTCAGGAAGCGCCACAAAAACACCATGGAAAATGCAAAAAGTATAACATTTAAGAAATGGGAAATTGCCGGCGATTCTCCGAAAAGTTGCCATTCCAGGGCATGGGTTATGAGGGGCAGGGGACGCCAACGGCCACCGCCAATGTCCAGACCCTGACCATAAATTCCTGAAAAAAGGTCCTGGGAAACCAGTTTTCCAATACCTTTAATTCCTTGCTTAGTGTATTGATTATCAGTAATTATCACTGAATCATCAAGGGCATATTCATGAGAAATGGTATTGGCATAAAGCAGTATTGAAAGAGAAAATATCCAGGTCAGAATTGCCTGGCTCTGTCTCTGATTGCCGGTTCTTTTGGCTTTTTTTTTACCTCCGGCTTTTTCCCTTCCCTTTCCCATGAGGTAAAGGTATAAAATCCCTTAGCGGTTGATACACAAACAGCTGCCTCCCGATTCCGGTTTTTTTTGAAGAGACATACAACCAATTGGGTTTTTTTGCGTCTTTTTTCTAAAATGGGGAATTCCCGTAAAATGAAGGTTAATTCTTTTGTTTTCAGGATTTTTCATATTTTTATAACCTCCAAAAATTAACCCAAATGAGGAAAAATTTACTTTTTCTCCTGTTCTGTTTTCTTTTTTCAATTTCTGCCTTCTCTACCCACATCGTTGGGGGTGCTCTTACCTATGAGCATTTGGGTGGAAGTACCTATCGGGTAATTCTTAAACTATACAGGGATTGTGCTCCCGGCAATGCAGGTTTTCCTAATACCGCAAACATCCTTGTTCGTCAGCCGAACGGAACAGCTTATTCAACCATATCTATTCCCTTTCCGGGTGCGACAGCTGTTCCGCAAAATATCGACACCTGCGTTACCAATCCCGGAATATGCCTTCAGGAAGCTATCTATTCGGCTGTTGTAAATAACCTTCCCCCCAATAATGGAGGTTATCACATGTACTACCAGCTCTGTTGCCGGAATGCCTCGCTTGCTAACATTACCAACCCGCTATCAACAGGGGCCTCCTGGTACACCTTTATTCCTGACAATAACATCTGGCTTTCCAATTCTTCCCCCCAGTGGGCTCAACGTCCGCCCGTGTTCGTTTGTCAGAACCAGCCTTTGAATTTTGATCACAAAGCCACCGATGCTGATGGTGATTCACTTTCGTATTCGCTCTATACACCTTACAACAATACAGCACCCACCTTTCCAGGAAACGTGGCCACCTTTACTCCCGTTAATTGGAGTAATACCAATACCCTGAATCCTCCCACCAACATGTATGGGGCAACTATGGCTTTGGGAGGTCCTCCCGGATCCCTTACTATAAATCCGGTAACCGGTTTACTGAACGGCAGTCCGCCCTTCGTTGGTCAGTTTGTGGTTGGTGTGCGTTGTACAGAATGGAGAAACGGAGTTAGAATAGGAGAGATACTCCGCGATTTCCAGTTTAATGTCGTTTATTGTCCTCCCGTTTCTGTAGCCGCTTTTACAACCCAGGGAAATTGTACCGGCAGCACGGTTTGTTTTACCAACCAGACTTCTCCTCCATCAAATACTTATTTCTGGGATTTTGGTAATCCCCTATCCACAACCGATACTTCCTATGCAGCCAATCCTCCCTGCTATACCTATCCCGGAAATGGCCCCTATACCGTAACTCTGATTTCCAACTATGGAACGGCCTGCGCAGATACCGCTACTCAAACCATTTACATCGCCTATGCAAACGCGGCCTTTACCAGCACCTCTCCGGTCTGTGCCGGGTCGCCGATTCAATTTACCGACGGCTCAACGGCCTCGCCGGGTAACAATATTAATAGCTGGTCCTGGAATTTTGGCGACGGCTCCCCGGTTTCGAATCAACAAAATCCGGTGCATGTTTACGCCAATGGTGGCACCTATACGGTTACACTTACCGTAAACTCAACACTGGGTTGCTCATCCACCACCACGATGACGGTAACAATTCAAAGCAAACCTATTGCGAACGCCGGAGTCGACACTACGGCATGTACAAACAACCCCATAGTTAATTTGGGTGGCACGGTGCTGAATGCTTCCGGAGGTCAATGGGTTGGAGCCGGAACTTTTTCACCCAGCAATACTTCCCTCAATGCTACCTATACGCCAACGGCTGGAGAAATTGGAGCCGGATCGGCTACTCTTTTGCTGATAACTACAGGCAATGGGGTTTGTGTGGCTGATACGGATACCATTGTAATCACCTTCACCCCCGGACCCACCGTAACCGCAGGTCCTGATCTTTTTGTTTGCAAAGACACGGCTTTCTTTACCCTGAATGGAAGTGTTACTCTGGCAACCGGAGGAACATGGAGCACAACAAACGGCACAGGAACTTTTAATCCCGGACCGAATCAATTGAACACAAATTATTTCCCCAGTCCGGGCGATACCGCTCTGGGGTCTGTTACTTTCGTGCTTCAGACAACAGGGAATGGGAATTGTAATCCGAGTTACGATACCGTGGTTGTATTTTTCACCAACCCGCCTACGGTTGCTATTACCGCACCCGATTCGGCCTGCGCCGGAAGTTATATTTCCCTTTCCGGATCTTCCACTACCGGATCAGGCTACTGGACTACCATGGGATCCGGTTCATTCCTTCCATCAGATTCTATTTTAAATCCGAGTTATTTACCCAGTGCGGCTGACGATGCAGCCGGATTTGTATTGGTGATTTTCAATTCATCCAACAACGGTGGTTGCCGGGTACAGCGCGATACCGTTCGCATTACCCTGATTCCTTCTCCGGTAGCAGCATTTACTAATACCACCGTTTGTCCCTATGCCACTACCAGCTTTACCGACGGGTCTACAACCTCTGTGGGCAGCATTACTTCCTGGAACTGGAATTTTGGTGATGCCACACCTAACGGTACACAGCAAAACCCCTCGCATGTTTACATAAACCCCGGATCTTATCAGGTAACCTTGGTGGTTACCTCCTCCAATGGTTGTGTGGACACGCTGGTTCAAACCGTAAATGTTCATTTTCCTCCCGTTGCTAATTTTGGAAATCTTACCGCCTGTCAGAACGACGGCGTTCAATTCCTCGACAGCTCAACAACTCAGTCGGGAACTATTTCTGGATGGCTGTGGAATTTTGGCGATAACGGAACCGGCAATATTCAGAACCCGAACCATGTTTATGCTAATGCCGGTAGTTATAACGTAACACTTATTGTCACCAACTCTGTAGGTTGCTCCGATACCATCACCAGGCCTGTAGTGGTAAATCCTCAACCCAATGCCGCCTTCATTGCTGATGATTACACGGCAGTTATCGGACAAACCATAAACTTTACCGATCAGTCACAAACCAATATTGTTTCCTGGAACTGGAATTTTGGTGATGGCTCTCCGAATAGCAACCAGCAAAATCCATCCCACACGTATAACCAGGGTGGAATTTATACCGTTACCCTGATTGTTATTGATGCCAATGGTTGTTCGGATACTATAACCGACCAGATTATTATTTCACTTCCTCCCTTACTTCCTTCCGGATTTTCTCCCAATGGTGATGGAAGTAATGATATTCTTTTTGTGAAAGGAGGTCCCTTTAAAGATCTCGACTTCCGGGTATATAATAACTGGGGCGAACTTTTGTTCATTTCAACCAGCCAATCTGTTGGATGGGACGGACGCAGAAATGGCATAGAACAACCTATGGGAGTATATATCTACACCGTTAGGGGAACCACAGAAGATAATGTAAAGCATGAATTGAAGGGAGATGTTACCCTGGTGAGATAATTTTCCGAAAAAATTATGAAAAAATATTTATCGACTTATTTTTTGCGGGGTGGTTTTCTTGTATTGCTAATCGCCGGCTCTTTTTCAGCCCGGGCTCAGGATTTCCACCTTTCGCAATACGATGCAGCCCCGCTGAATCTGAATCCATCAATGACAGGATTATTTGAAGGTTATTACCGGATTCATGCTCATTACAGAACCCAGTGGTCGGCCATTGCGACCAATCCTTTTCAAACCTTCGCAGTTTCTTTTGATATGCCCGTGGAAAAATGGGCTTTCGGTGGACAATTAATGGATTACCGTGCCGGTGCAGGGAACTACAATGTATTTAGTTTTTTGGGTTCTGTCGGGTACGACTACGCCCTTGACAAGGAAAACGAATACCACCATATTTCCGGGGGAGTTCAATTGGGTATTATGCAACAGAGCATCAACTTCGGGAAGCTTACCTGGGATGCTCAATATACCAATGCCAACGGAGGTAGTTTCAACACTTCATTGCCTTCCCAGGAAACTTTTGCCAATGACGGAATGTTTATGCCCGATTTGAATGCCGGTTTCATTTACTATTACGGAAAAGAAAAATCCAGGTTGAATCCATTCATTGGGTTTGCCGCTAATCATTTAACCCGGCCGAAAGAAACTTTTTACGCCTCGGATAACCGGCTTCCCATCCGCTATACCATTCATGGAGGAACAAGAGTAAACGTGAACGAAAAACTTCAACTGCTGCCCAAGTTTTTGATTTTACGCCAAACCAATGCGCGGGAACTAACCGCAAGCCTGGTTGCCCAATACTATTTGGCGCAATCGGATGTTTTCCTGTTCGCAGGACCCACTTTCCGCCTTTCCGGTCCCCTTGGGAACAAAGCAAACTATTACGGTGCCGAAAATGATGCAGCAGTAATTGATATGGGGATGAAAATGGGCTCCTTCATTTACCGACTCAGTTACGATATTAATACCTCTTCGCTTCAGCCCTACACGAACAGCAGGGGAGGACTTGAAATTTCGGTAACCTATACCGGCCGGAGAAGCCAGCCTGATCGAATTCCTAACTGTCCGCGTTTATAAGAAGTATGAGAAAGATATTTTCACTTGCCCTTTTGTTTTTGTTTTCTGTGATGGTTTATGGCCAAACCCGTAAAGAGTGGCTGGCTTATGCTGATGCTGCTTTTGAGAACCGGGATTATTCTTCGGCTGCCTATTATTACCAGAAAGTAATTGATCCGGGAACGCATCATTCCCGCGATTATATTTTTCCTTATGTAATCCGCACCTGGATTCCACCTCTTGATTCCACCCGAAAAGATTCTGCTTCAGTTCCGACTCCGGTAGATTCCACGCAACAGGTGCCCAAAAATATTACGCAGCGTATCGGGTATGATTATGTGGTTCATCAGATTGCCACTTGTTACCGGTTAATGCGCGACTATGAAAAGGCTGAGACATGGTATGCGAAAGCCGTGCAGCAAAATATTGCCCGATATCCGGAAGACAAACTTTATTACGGTTATTCCCTTATGGAAAACCAAAAGTATAAAGAAGCGCTTTCTGTTTTTGAATCAATAGGAGCTGACACCCTTTCACCCGATAAAGCCTTGCAGAAAATGGCAAAAACCGGCGCTCTGAGTTGTTATTTTGCCCTCGACAGCAACAGTTTTAAGCCGGCTACAAAAATTAAGATTCTTGATACTGTGGTCAACTCTCCTAAGGCCACCGCCACCTTTGCTTCTGGATTTTATGGCGATAATCTGGAACTTGTGGTTTCCTCTGCGCGGGGCGACAGTAAAGTAAAAGATCCGAAAAATAAGCTTGAAAACCCTTATTATCTCTGCGATTTATATACCATTCAGAAGCAGGACAATTCCTGGAGCAGTCCTAAAAATTTGGATGCACCCATAAACACTCCCTGGCATGAAGGTGCCGGAGTTTTATCCATTAACAGGGATATGTTTTTCTTTACCCGTTGGAACCCGGAAAACCCCAAAGAGTGTTTCATTTATTTAACCCGTTTCATGAATGGCCGCTGGCTGGAACCCATGAAACTTCCTTCCATAAATCTTGAGGGCTACCGGAGCATGCAGCCTTCGCTTAATCAGGAGGAGGACAAATTATTTTTTGCCAGTGATCGTCCGGGTGGAAAAGGAGGAATGGATATCTGGTATTGTGAGATTGACGAAAACGGAAACCCGGGAAATCCTAATAACGTAGGTTCCAACATTAATACTCCCGGGAATGAATTTTCTCCGTTTTATCACAGTAAAACCACAACCTTATATTTTGCCTCGAACGGACATGTTGGACTGGGAGGATTGGACATTTTCAAATCTTACGGAACAGAAACCGATACGGTGTGGAGCGCCCCCGTAAATATGAAAGCTCCGATTAACTCATCAAAAGATGATGCCTATTTTATTATCCAGAATGATCAGAAAACCGCATATTTTTCAAGCGATCGTGACCGCTGTGTGGGTTGCGATCCGGTTTCCTGGTGTTATAAAATTTATGAGGTTGAAAAAAACCCTCCCTTTTTTAATATCAGCGGAACGGTGTACAATGCAACCAATAACGAACCCATCCCCAATGCGCTCGTTACTTTCAAAGACGTATTGGGCAATCTTCAACCCTTCTTTTTCATCACCAATGAAAAAGGTTATTATGAAACTCCCCTTCCTCAGGAGTTTGAGTTTTTTATTAAAGCACAGAAGAATAAATTCTTTGGCGATGCAGCCAGTATAAGTACACTTGGAAAAACCGAAAGCGAAGATTTTGTTCAGGATTTTTACCTTACACCCATTCCGGCCGGTGAGATTGTTATTCCCGGCATTGAGTACGATTTTGACAAGGCAACTTTACGGCCCCGATCCAAGGAAATTCTTGACAGCTTGGCTATGTTTCTTGAGCTGAACAATAACCTTGTGGTTCAGATTAACTCCCATACCGACTTCCGGGGAAGCGATTCCTATAACCTCCAGCTTTCCAAGGAGCGGGCAAAAAGTTGTGTTGATTACCTGATATCAAAAGGCATTGCACCTGAGCGTTTGTTTTCGGAAGGATTTGGCGAGACCGCGCCTTTTGTTATGCCCGATGGAACGGTTCTCACCGAACAATACATTAACGGTTTACGAACCACCGATTTGAAGGAGGCCGCACACCAGCGGAACCGGAGAACTTCATTCAATGTGGTTAAGGAAGGGGAAATCAGGTCGAAGAAATAATCCTTAGTCGAGTTTAAGAACCGCCATAAAGGCACTCTGAGGAATCTCAACAGTTCCTATTTGACGCATGCGCTTTTTACCCTCTTTCTGCTTTTCTATGAGTTTGCGCTTCCGGGAGATGTCGCCACCGTAACATTTTGCCGTAACATCTTTCCGCAGTGCGGAAATGGTTTCACGGGCAATAATCTTGGCTCCAATAGCGGCCTGAATGGCAATCTGAAACTGCTGTCGGGGAATAAGCTCTTTTAATTTTTCACAGATTTTTCGTCCAAATTCGTAGGCTCTGGTTTTATGGATAAGTGCAGAAAGCGCATCCACCGGTTCCCCGTTTACCAGGATGTCAAGGCGTACAAGGCTCGAGGCCCGGTAGCCAATCTGATGGTAATCAAAAGAGGCATAGCCCTTGGAAATAGATTTTAATTTATCGTAAAAATCGAAAACAATTTCAGCGAGTGGCAATTCAAAAGTCAGCTCAACCCGATCGGTGGTAAGGTAAACCTGATTTTTGATTTCTCCACGCTTGTCAATGGCCAGACTAATTATGGATCCTACAAAATCTGCTTTGGTAATTATGGAAGCAGAAATATAAGGCTCTTCAACTCTTTCAAGTAAGTTAGGATCAGGAAAATCAGAAGGGTTTTTCAGGTGCATCTTCTCGCCCTTGGTAGAGTAGGCGAAATAAGATACGTTGGGAACCGTGGTAATAACAGTCATTCCAAATTCCCGCTCCAGTCTTTCCTGAATAATTTCCATGTGGAGCATGCCCAAAAAGCCGCATCGAAAACCGAAACCAAGGGCGGCTGAGGATTCCGGTTCCCAGGTTAAAGAAGCATCATTCAGACGCAACTTTTCCATGCTGTCGCGCAGTTCTTCGTAATCATCGGTATCAACCGGATAAATACCTGCGAAAACCATGGGTTTTACATCTTCGAATCCTTTAATGGCTTCCTTACAGGGGTTCTCATAATGTGTTATGGTATCGCCCACTTTTACTTCGGCGGCAGCTTTAATTCCGGAAATAATATAACCCACATTTCCCGCCGAAATTTCTTTGGTTGGTTCTAATCCAAGTTTCAAGACTCCCACCTCATCGGCAATGTATTCCTTTCCGGTATTTACAAACATCACCTTGTCGTTTTTTTTCAGCGTTCCATTTACAACCCTGAAGTAGGCAATAATGCCCCGGAAAGGATTAAAAACAGAATCGAATATCAGTGCCTGTAAAGGAGCTTTTGGATCTCCTTTAGGAGCTGGAATACGGGTGATAATGGCTTCCAGAATTTCGGGAACACCCAATCCTGTTTTTCCACTGGCATGAATAATTTCTTCCCTGCGGCATCCGACAAGATCTACAATCTGGTCTTTTACAAGTTCAGGTTCGGCACTTGGTAAATCAACCTTATTCAGAACAGGAATAATCTCAAGGCCGCTTTCAAGGGCCAGATACAAATTAGAAATAGTCTGTGCCTGGATTCCCTGGGCCGCATCTACCAAAAGCAAAGCGCCGTCGCAGGCTGAAAGGGCCCGGCTTACCTCATAAGAGAAATCAACGTGGCCGGGGGTATCGATAAGATTAAAAATAAATGACTTTCCATTGGAAACATAATTCATCTGGATTGCATGACTCTTAATGGTTATGCCACGCTCGCGCTCCAGATCCATATCGTCGAGCACCTGATTCATCATTTCGCGTGAACTGATGGTGCGGGTGCTTTCAAGGAGACGATCGGCAAGGGTACTCTTACCGTGGTCGATGTGGGCGATAATGCAAAAATTCCGAATATTTTCCATGCTCAAAAAAGGAATGCAAAGGTAGTCTTTTGAAGGGATTTTACATTGAATATTAAAGAATTAAGGCCTGTTTTTTTGATATAAGGCAACCTAATGTTAATTTTATTGTCCTATTAATAAAGGCCTGAATTACAATGAAAAAATCCCCTGTTTCTGTAGCGGCAGCTTTTTTTATGGCATCCTCGCTTTGGGGCCAGACCAATTATATCAATGCCGGTAACGATACAGTAGTTTGCGCCGGATCAGTTACCCTTACCGCCACCGTGACAGACATCCCCCAGTCAACGGCTTACACCATTTCAAATATTCCTTATAACCCCTTTTCATTTACCACAGGAACTGTGCTTCCCGTTCCTGTCGACGACCAGTATAGCGGTATTATTCCCATTGGATTTACTTTTTGTTACTATGGAAACCCCTATACCCAACTTCTGATTTCAACCAATAACTACCTTCATTTTAATACCGCTAACGCCAACCAGTATTCTCCCTGGCCAATAAATTCCGCCATTCCGAATCCTGCAAATCCGGTAAATTCAATTATGGGTCCCTGGCATGATGTTGACCCCAGCGTGGGTGGAATAATCAGGTATCAAACTACCGGAACTGCTCCCTTCCGTCGGTTTATTGTTTCCTTTTCTAACGTGCCAAACTTTTCCTGTAATAATCTGCTGTACACAGGACAGTTTGTGTTGTATGAAACCACCAATATCATAGAAACCTATATTGCTTCAAAACCAACCTGCGCTACCTGGAATGCCGGGGCTGCCATTCATGGTTTGCATGATCCCACCGGAGCAAATGCCGCCGTGGTTCCGGGAAGAAATTACCCTACCAACTGGACTGCTACAAATGATGGCATAAGATTTTCGCCCAGTGGACCACCCACTCCTTATAATATTGTTTGGACCAACCTTTCTACAAGCACGCAGGTGGGAACCGGAAGCACCGTAAGTGTTTCTCCGAACCAGAATACGCAATACAGCGCCACCGTTACTTTCGGGTGCAGCAACGCTTCCTTTACTGATACGGTTCAGGTTTCTATCGGAATTCCGGGTCTTACCCTTGCCTCCACTAACATTCTTTGTAACGGTCAAACCAACGGAACCGCCTCAATAAATGTTACCGGGCCCGGCCCATATACGTATACCTGGTCGACGGGGGCAACTACTTCTTCAGTTTCCAATCTTGGTGCCGGATCTTATACCGTTACCGTTTCGGATGGCTCCTGCACATTTACCGATGTTGTTGTTATTACGGAGCCCACCGCCCTTGTGAGCCCAGCTGCTTCTTCGACCGACACTTGCGGAAACGGAGTTGGTACCGCCTCGGTAAATGCTTCGGGTGGCACCGGCCCATATACCTACCAATGGTCGGGTGGCGGACAAACGACTGCTACCGCAACCGGACTAAATTCAGGAACCTACACAGTTACGGTTACCGACCAGAACGGATGTACCATCTCTGCAACAACTTTGGTTGGAAATCTTCCGGGCCCCACGGCCATACTTTCTGCAAACCCTTCGGGCACGGGAACCAATCAACCGGTAATTTTCTCAGATGCCTCTACGGGTGGCGGAGGAAATATTGTAGCCTGGTATTGGAATTTTGGCACATCCACTTTTGTGGGACAAAACCCTCCTCCGCAAAGCTATCCCAATCAGGGAACTTTTTGTGCAACCTTAACCGTCGTCAGCAGCCTGGGCTGTATAGACAGTTCGGAGCAATGTGTTCTGATTGCCGACAGTGTTATTATTCCCAATGTTTTTACGCCCAACGGAGACGGCACCAATGACTTGTTCATTATTCAAAATCTGGAAGCCTATCCCGGAAGTCGCCTGGTTATTTTTAACCGTTGGGGCAACAAGGTATTTGAAAGCACCGATTATAAGAATAACTGGAATGGCGGTAGTTTATCCGACGGAACCTATTATTATGTGTTGGCGGTTGCCGATAAAGAGGCTACAGTGCGTCGGGGATATCTTTCCATTCTGGGTTCGAAGAAATAATTTGCTCAAGGGTTATTTTTATTTCAGTTATAAGGCCCTTTTCCCATATCGCCTGGTGATTAGGACGTAGCCTGAAAAATAACTTTCCATAAATTTCCCTTCCCGAGAACACATGAAGCAGCCCTTCGTTTTTTCCCCGATCCAGAAAATTGTCGGTTTTTTGCATGAACGGCAAAGATTCCTGGATTTTTTTAAATAATTCATAGCTCTGTGGCCTGGGAACCATTTGCCGCCATAAAAATTCGGATTTTCTTTCTAAATGGTCGAGGATATAACCCCTGCCGGAAAGCAGTAGACAAACCTGAAATGAAATTTTCCCGGTATAAACTTCTATCAGAAGTCCGGAAGGGAGGTCCGCATTTTTCATTTTATCCGAAATAAATCCGAAAAAGTGTTTTCGGTTGCCGAATGAATATTCAGGTTTTGATTCGGCGGCAATTTCTTTGTACAGGGAAATCATTTCACCTCCATTTTCTTTTTTACAACCAGTTCAACAAGGGAAACAATTCCCTGGTTGGCCGTTATTTCTGCAATTTGATCTTCGGTTTTTTGAAGGGCCAGTTGAGCGGTCACAAAAGCAGAAAAAGCCTGATTCCCTATTTTCAAATACTTTCCAAAGTATTGCATGGCTCCTTCATTGTTTTTTAAGCCGATCAATCGCATTATTACCGAGGATTCCAGAAACAAGCGCTCGCTTTCTTTGTAGTTCCTGTGAACCTGCGTCCCCGGATTTCCTGGCCCGGAGTCGTCGGGAATCAAAGGGCTCATAATAATCTCATCTGGTTCTCCGCTCAGCAAAGAACCCTGAAAGGAATTTTTTTGATTTTGGATAAACTGATCGAGATTGGTTTCATCATTGCTGAGTTTTGTTTGCAAACTATCATTCCGGCCGCCGGTATACCTGAGGGCCAACACATCAATTG